>Ga0209164_1000239_pt1 | contig 166052 bp, 127 predicted proteins | sample MTBNYHSulfiMetaG_FD_187458 | JGI IMG/M metagenome (GOLD analysis project Ga0209164, IMG submission 187458) | Enrichment culture microbial communities from rom New York Harbor, USA that are MTBE-degrading - MTBE-NYH (New York Harbor Sulfidogenic)... | ecosystem: Environmental > Aquatic > Marine...
TACGCCCTCCCTCCAAGCATCTCCTCCGGGATTGGACTGGTATGTACATTATAAAACAATACGTCAAAGAACAAATATACCTAAAGAAAATATTTGTGCCATATGGCACAAATATAAGGGCTATTTAATTCAGCCCAATGGCAACGCCTTGGGTTAAATATGATTATCCCCCTATTCCCTTTCGCAAGTCTGCCGTCGGCAGACTTGCGAAAGGGAAATTACTGTTTTGATCCTTATACCCAAGGCGTTGCCATTGGGCTGAATTAATCTGGGCTTTCAGCCCGGAATAATTATAAAAAGTATATTTATATCGAACTTACGTTAATTTAACTTATAGTACAATATTTAAGTTTCGTTATAGAAATAACAATAAATGGTAAAAACTGTTCGTAATATATCATTATTTATTGCAATAAATTTACAATTAGTTGCAAGCCTAACAGGGATCTCTCCTGTAGAACCGGTTTCAGAAGGAATTTTTAAAAAAAGCATTAATTCACTTCTTCTTCACAGGGCAGGCTGGAAACTCAGTTACCCGATTATAGAACTTAATTCTGACACCGGTTTAGAGATGAGTTTTGACGATCTCTCATCCAGGGTGAACAATTATTCCTACAGGATCATGCATTGTGATCATAACTGGATCCCTTCCCGCCTGACGGAAAATGAATATATCGACGGTTTACTGGAAAATCAGATCCTGGATTATACCTTTTCCTTCAATACAAATATAAGTTATATACATTTCCGCCTTAATATCCCCAATGAAGATATATCATTAAAACTATCAGGCAATTATGTTATAATAGTATATGAAGATTTTGATCCTGATAAAGTGGTATTTATCAGGAAATTTGTTGTCACTGAAAAAATAGTCAACATCCAGGCTTCCGTAAAGCGTCCTATGTTAAATATACACAGGAACTCAGGGCAGGAAGTTGACTTCAGTATTTTTCACGGGAGTTATCCTGTTCATGATCCTTTCAGTGAGATACATGTTATAATTTTGCAAAACGGTCGCTGGGACAATGCAATAACCCGTCTCAAACCTTTATTTGTACGCAGTGGTTCACTTGAATATGATTATGATAATGAAAATGTTTTCCCTGGAAGCAGTGAATTCCGTTGGTTTGATATAAAGAGCATGCGCTACCAGTCTCCTTATATAAAAAATGTGGACTATCGTGATAACACATACCAGGTTGAACTTTTCCCAGATGAGAGCCGGGCAGGAAAACAGTATTTTTTTGAGGATGACCTGAACGGTAAATATTACGTGGAAGTGCAGGAGCAGACTAATGACGACACAGACGCAGATTACGTAAATGTTTATTTTACTTTACCTTATAATGTTCCTCTTACACATGGAAATATGTATATCCTGGGAGGATTGACCAACTGGATATTTAATGATAATAATAAATTAAGTTACAATTTTGAAACACGGTCCTACGAAGCAATGCTTTTATTAAAACAAGGATATTATAATTACCAGTATGTTTTTCTGGAAGAAGGTCAATCTGCAGGAGATGGAGCTTATGCAGAGGGAAATCATTATGAGACTGAAAATGACTATATCATACTTGTTTATCATCAGCCGGTAAATTCACGGTATGACAGAATAATAGGGTACCAGATCATCAACTCATTGTATGGGGAGAAATGATTTTATCCTTCTGTTCTGGTTACATGTAACACCCCTTTTACTTTAGACAATTTCTTTATCAGTATATCCAGGTTTTCCTTATCTCTTACAAAAAGATGCAAGGTGCCTTCGAATAAACCATCTGCTGATTCCATATTAAATGACCGCATATTTACCTTGGTATCCTTTGAAATTACCCCGGAAATATTACTTATTATGCTGACATCATCATTACCGGTAATTCTAAGGGTGGCAGGGAAAGATCTTTCTCCTTCTGATTGTGTCCATTTAGCTTTAACAACACGGTAACCATAACGGGAAATGAGTTGTGGAGCATTTGGGCAATTTACCCTGTGAATAGTTATTCCGGAAGTACGTGTGACAAAACCGAATATCGGATCTCCAAAGATAGGGTTACAACATTTTGCAAGGTGATAATCTATATTAACAAGCCGGTTATCGATAATAAGATAATCTTCTGATTTCTTTTCCGGTGGTTTAATGATTTTTTCAATGATCTCCTCCTGTATTGGAAGCGGCTTATTGTCTTCCCTTTCCGTTTCTGTCAGAATATTTTTTATTTCCAGCAAATCAAGCTTTTCTGTTGCAATATGGTAATAAAGGTCAACAGCATCATTAAATTTATAATAATGTAGCAGTTTACGAATATAATGATCCTGAAATTCCAGTTTCCAGTTTTTAAATCTCCTTTTTAATATCTCCTTCCCATTTTCTGCTTCTTTAAGTTTTTCTTCTTTCAGGGCGATCCTGATTTTCGATTTTGCTTTTGATGTGGCCACATAATTAAGCCAGTCAATATTTGGTTTCTGGTTTTTTGACCTGATAATTTCAACCTTATCACCATTTTTTAATTTATGTCTTATCGGGACATTCCTGCCGTTAATCCTTGCCCCTGAGCAAGATGCTCCTATGGCGGAGTGTATATCAAAAGCAAAATCCAGCACCGTTGCACCTTCAGGGAATTTTTTTAGATCACCTTTTGGTGTAAATACGAAGATTTCTTTATTGTAGAGGTTGAGCTTAAGATCATCAAGAAGACTGGCAGGATCATCTTCCTGGTTATCCAAATATTCTCTTACTTTTTTCAGCCAGTCATCAATACCCTTTTCTCCTTTTATACCTTTGTATTTCCAATGTGCGGCAAGTCCTTTTTCTGCAATCTCATCCATTCTTTTGCTACGTATCTGTATCTCTACCCATTCACCACCGGGCACAACAACAGTGGCATGAAGTGATTCGTACCCGTTTGATTTAGGTACTGAAATCCAATCCCTCATTCGTTCAGGATTAGGCTGGTAAAAATCGGTAATAATTGAGTATACTTTCCAGCAATCGGTTTTTTCGGAAGAAGGAGGAGAATCAATAATAATCCGGATAGCGAATTTATCATAAACCTCATCAAAATCAACTTTCTGTTTTTTCATTTTTCTCCAGATAGAAGAAATTGCTTTTACCCTTGCTTTAATATCAGCTTTGATTTCCTGGTTCTCCAGTTCATTCTTTATGGGTTTGAGAAACTCCCTGATGAATTTATTCCGTGCAGAATGAGTTAGTTTCAATTTTTCACTAATAGAATTATACGCATCAGGTTCCACGTATTTCATGGTAAGGTCTTCCATTTCCGACATCATATTGTATAATCCCATCCGGTGTGCAAGTGGGGCATAGATGTAACTTGTTTCTGAAGCGAGAACTATACGTTCTTCCACCGGGATATAATCCAGGTTACGCATCAGGTATAGTCTTTCCGAGAGTTTAATTATTATCACACGGATATCACTTGCAAGTGTTATAATGAGGTTCCTGAAATTTTCAGCATGTGAGAAAGGTTTGTCTGTTTTAACAGAAGATATTTTTTGAATTCCCGTGAGTATTTCCACTACTTTCTCTCCAAATCGCTCCCTGATAAATTCTTCAGTAAATTGCTCATCATCAACATATTCACTAAGTAATGCTGCTATTACACCTGTTCCCCCGAGTCCTGCCTCATTGACTGTTATCCTTGCCACTTCAACAGCGTGAAAAACTGAAAGTTTTCCCCATCGTGGAGGTTTTCTCCGGCATGCCTCATTAATCAGGTGAAACGCTTCTTTCAGGGTTTTCATTTCCGAAACGGAAGAAACGGATTTGCAATCCCGGCGAAGGGCTTTATAATATTTCAGTACTTCAGTCTGTGTATCAGGTAATGTTACTGGCATTATTAAATATTTTCTTTATCCTAAATAACAATAGTTCGTTAAATTAAAAAAACGCAAAGCCGCAAAGGCGCAAAATATTGATTATTAACAACATAGGTAATTTATAAATTATTTGTTAAAATATTCATTATCAACGCAATATAAAAGTTTAACGAACTATTAATTTAATAAAATATTCTTTTAATAACAGTTAGGTAATTTTATATCCCAATCCTGTAAAGCATGCAACTAAAGTGCCATCTTCGTCCATTACATCTACCTGGTAACCAGATATTTTGTTTTTTGAACTTATTTCTTTCGCTTCTGCTTTGATAATTTTTCCTTTTGGCGAATTGAAATATGTAATATTTACATTAATTCCAACAGTTGTAAAGCCACCTGAATTTGATGCTGCAGCAAAAGCATAGTCAGCCAAAGTAAAAATAACACCACCCTGAATCCTGTTTACACCATTCAAATGATTTTCATTCAGGATTAGTTCAGTCAAAGCATATCCTTTGCGAACTTCGAGAAGTTGAATCCCTATATATTTTGCAAACTTGTCATTACGGATTTTATCGATTAATTCATCCTTCATATTGTTTTAATTATGGTTTAATAATTTACTGTTTGGTGGCCATTCATCAATACTTTATCTTTATGTTCTTACCGTCTACGAAGAATATTTCATTTGAAACATTACATTTTGTTTGCCAGGTATAATTACCTGTTTGTTTCAGGCGAACCCGTACCATGGGGATAGATTTCCCATTACGTACAATGATGTGCAGGGAAGATGCATCGTTACCGGTTTGAGTAAGATGAATATCTGCGCGTACAATGCCTTCATTTGTCAAAACAGGCACATTACAGGCATCATAGCCTGTCCATGATAAAGGACAACGAGGAATTATAGTTGTTGTATCCGGGTTATGATCGTCAACGCCAACTATAAGCCTGGCAACTTTCATAGGTTCGGAAACATTGACAAGATTGAGAGCCCCGCATCCCCGTGTGCCATTGTTTTCTGCAGGTGGGATACTCCATGATTCAATGAAATGATAAGGAGAATATTTTTGTCCCCTGTTATAAGTATAATAAGCCAATGAACGAACTGCCCTGTCAGCCAGGGTATCCATATCAAAAATCAACATGGTTTGAAGTGCATATCCCTGATCATAAGCAGGACTGCACTGATTAAGTGCACCGAGTATATACAATCCGTAATTGTTCCAGGCTTCTTCCCGCGGAGGATAATTAAATAATTTCCAAAAGGTATTGAGACCTATTCCGATCCCTTCCCAGGGATAATACTTAGGTTCCAGTCCCATTACATCGGGAAAATGGCTCAGGCATCCATTGATCCCGGCGAAATTTTCCGATCCTACAATATTAGGCAAGTTAACGGGCGTTAAAGATACCGGATCAAGTGTCCAGTACCAGGTACTATCTTTCGGATCAGTAAAATACCTGACAATTGCATTCCTGAGTTTTTTCGCATATTCACGATAGATCTGTGCAGTTACGGTATCACCATAGATATCTTCCATTCCTGCTGCTGCTTCTATCGCCATCCAGGATTGATTATTCTGCACTACATTACAAACCGGCTGGTAGGGGCCGCAGCATCCCTGCCCGAATTCTCCGGTTCCAATGATAAGATGATTCGTGTCAATCTGATAGCATAAGCCACGTACAGGAGATGCCGGCTGATAAAGAAAATCGTAAATTTTCTGTCTGAAAGGACTATCAGGAATACGTTGCCATAGTGAAACCAACGACATAATAATTGTTGCTGTTCCGTCAATTTCACTGCCGGATTTCACTATTCGCCCTTTAAAGTATTCAGGATAGGCATAGAAACCATCGGAGTTTTTATCAACCAGTTTCATTAATGCATCGGCTGAGGCTTTAGCGTGTTCGTAATTTCCTTTAAATATCTGCTCCCTTGTAAAGGTTCCCCCATCACGGGTCCACCATGTTCCACTCCATACCTGGCCCGGAGGAGATGCATGTACAAATCCTAAAGGAAAATCACCACCGGGAACAGATACATAATTATAAGTCAGGACTCCATTATATGATTCCGACAGCTCAAGTGTAAATAAAGCTGCAAGCGAATCGCCTGTGAATGAAATAGTTGCTTGCGAATCGGAATCCAGGTTGAATATTGAATCTTGTGCTTCCATTTCTATTCCTAATGAAGAAAAGAAGGCTGCACAAATTGTAAAATATATTAACAAATATTTTGGCATTATTAACTCTTTTTTATTAATTATTAAGTTCACTCCGAATAATCATTTCCCCCTGAATCCCCCAAGGGGGACTTATTGGTTGGTGCATAATCATCACTTACATCCCCCCTAAATCCCCCAGGGGGGACTTTTTGGCTGGTGAATAACCATCACTTCAGTTCTTTTAATAACATTATCGGTTCATTTTACCAACGTTAGACCTTTGTGTGTTTCTCCCCCCTGGGGGAGTCAGAGGGGGAAACGGTTCTCCCCCTTGGGGGAGTCAGAGGGGAAAAACGGTTCACCATCTGCGAGAGTCAGAGGGGGAATAATTATCTTATTTCCCCAACATCTTCATAAATCCACATATTTTTTCTTCCATCGTGCCTGTTCCGCCAAGTGTTTTTATAAATGCACTGCCAATAATAGAGCCAGCTGCGTATCTGCACGCAGTATTAAATGTTTCCAGGTCGGATATTCCAAAGCCAGCCAGGCAATGGTTTTTAAGTTTCATATCTCTTATCCTTGTAAAATAATTAATCTGTTCCTTTGAAAAACCTTTTTTTATCCCGGTTGTGGAAGATGATGAAACCATGTAAATAAATCCTTCTGAGATCCCGTCAATGAAACGGATCCTGTTTTCTGGTGTTTGTGGTGATATTAAAAAGATATTTATAACGCCGGCTTTGTCAAACATATCTTTATAATGTTCCATGTACTCCTCAGGAGGAAGGTCAGGAATAATTACACCATCGATTCCTGTTTGTTTACAAAGTTCCAGGAACTTTTCCATACCCATTCTGAATATTGGATTAATATAGCCCATTAAAAGAAGAGGTAGTTTTACGGTCTTTCGTATATTTTTTAACTGACGAAACAGCAATTTTACATTCATTCCATTTTGAAGGGCTTTAGCACTGCTTTCCTGTATAACAGGGCCATCGGCAACAGGATCAGAAAACGGGATCCCTATTTCTATCATATCAGCACCATTTTTTTCAAGGGAATGAATAATATTGTATGTGTCATCCAGGGAAGGATATCCTGCTGTAAAATAAACTGAAAGAATATAGTTTGTTTTATTTTCAAAAAGTGTTCTGATCCGGTTCATTGTTACTCATTTTTTTGCTTTTCAAGGGTTTTCAGATAGGTTTGCATATCTTTTTCTCCTCTTCCTGAAAGGCATATCACAATAATGTCGTTTTCTTTAAATCTTATTTTATCAAGTGCAGCGAGAGCATGAGCTGATTCAAGGGCAGGTATTATCCCTTCCATGCGTGTCAGTTTAAATGCTGCATCGAGGGCTTCTTCATCTGTAACACTCATATATTCAGCTCTTCCGGATTTTGCCAGCCATGAATGCAAAGGTCCCACTCCGGGATAATCCAGTCCTGCTGAAATCGAATAAGGTTCGGTTATTTGTCCGTCTTCATTTTGCATAAGCAGTGTTTTGCTTCCATGAATTACACCAGGTGAACCGGTACAGATAGTTGCAGCTGTCAATCCGGTTTCTGCGCCTTTTCCGTCAGCTTCAACGCCTACCAGTTTAACTTCCTGTTGGTTAAGGTAGTGATAAAAAATACCTGCTGCATTGCTGCCTCCACCCACACAGGCGATGATATAATCAGGGTTTACTCTCCCCTCCTTTTCCTGCAATTGATAGATAAGTTCGCTGCTCATGACTGATTGGAATTTTGCAACAATTTCTGGATAGGGATGTGGTCCGACCACTGATCCTATTATATAGAAAGTATTCTCAGGATTGCATATCCAGTCGCGTAACGCTTCATTTGTTGCATCTTTCAGGGTTTTATTACCGGAAATTACCGGGATGACACGTGCACCAAGCATTTCCATCCTTTTTACATTAGGTTCCTGTCTTTGCATATCCAGTTCCCCCATATAAACAATACATTCCATACCCATAAGTGCACAAACAGTGGCTGTTGCAACACCATGCTGGCCAGCACCGGTTTCTGCAATAATACGTGATTTCCCCATATGCCGGGCAAGAAGTATCTGTCCGATAGTATTGTTAATCTTATGTGAACCGGTATGGTTCAGATCTTCTCTTTTAAGGTAAATCCTGGTTTGATAATACTCACTTAATCTTCCTGCATAATACAGAGGAGAGGGTCTTCCGGCATAATCACGCAGGAGATGCTGAAACTCTTTTTGAAATTTCTCAGATTCTATAATTCCGTAATATATTTTGCGCAATTCCTCAACATTATATCTCAGCATTTCAGGGATATATGAACCACCATATTCACCATAATATCCGTTTTCATCTGCCAGGTATGTTTTCCTGTTTTTATCCATTTTTATTACGAATTGCATTAATAAAGTTCTTTACAAGGCTTATGTCTTTTTTCCCTGGTTCAGTTTCAAATCTGCTGTTGATGTCGACTCCCGCAAGGGAAATAAATGACAATCCTCTTAACTTACCTGCATCATCTGGGCTGATTCCCCCGCTAAGAATGAACGGATGACCAAGGTCATATTTCTGCAGGATATTCCAGTCAAATCTGAATCCTGTACCACCAAATCTTGCTGATGGAGTATCAAAAAGGAAATAATCGCACCAGGGTAAATATTTGGTTAATATGTTAAAATCAAACATTTTGCTGATGCCAAATGCTTTAATTACTTTAATACCTGTCACACTCAGTTCCCGGCACACTTCAGGTGTTTCGTTCCCGTGAAGCTGCGCATAATCAAGTCCGTATTTCCATTTAATTCCGGATATTTCATATTCATCCTGGTTAACGAAAATCCCTGTTTTTTTTATGCTCCGTGGAATAATTGCCAGATCACCAGGTCCCAGGTTATTTTCAATATACCGGGGGGATACGGGATAAAAATTAAAACCAAGAAAATCAGGTTTTAGTTTGATAATTTCCTGCAGGTTATCTTTAAATTTTATACCACAGACCTTTATTTTCATTTTCTCTTTTTCAATCTGTTCATAAAAACTCCGGCTGCAACCCAGGGTTTTCCTGTTTTCATAAAAGCCTCACCAATAAGAAATGCATTAAACCCGGACCTATATAGTTCGAAGATGATCTTAGGCTCTGTTATGCCGCTTTCTGCTACTTTAATGCATTCGGCAGGAATTAATTTTAATAATTTTAATGAGTTATCAATATCTATCCGGAAAGTTTCAAGATTTCTGTTATTTACACCAATTATTTTTATTTCCGGGCACCACTTGTCCATATCCTTTTCATCATGAATTTCAAACAAAACATCAAGTCCGATTTCATGGGCGAGTAAAGTAAGATTTTTTATTTCCTCAGCCCTGAGTGTTGATGCGATAAGCAGTATTGCTGATGCTCCAAAAGCTTTTGTTTCCAGTACCTGGTATTCATCAATTATAAAATCCTTTCGTAATAGTGGTAAAGAAGTAAACAGGGAGGCATCCTGCAAATCACAAAGACTTCCTCCAAAGGAAGGATTATCTGTAATTACCGATATCGCATTTACTCCGGCCCTGGTATATCCTGTTATAGTATCATACAAGTCGGCAATGTTATTAATAGTGCCTTTTGATGGAGATTTCCGTTTAAACTCGGCGATGACCGAGGGACAGGAATTATTCAGTGCCTTTGCAAAAGAAGCCCTGTTTCTCCTGAATGCAGGAACGCCTTCATACATGGAACCCGGGATCATTTCCTTCCTTGATTTGATTTCCTTTTTCTTGTACCGGATAATATCTTCAAGTATGTTCATAAATAGTATAATTTGGTTGAATTAACATTTCTCTGCAAAGTTACTCGTTATTTCCTGTTACTGAAAAAAATCTGTTCATTTCCGGTATCTCATCAACTTAGCACCCTGCTGAATGCTTTTAAAGCCTTACCACTTCGTAATGATTCATTTGCAATTTCAATACATTCGTCCTGTGTTTTATTCTGGCAGATACATTTCAATGCAAGGCCGGCATTTATAGTTATCACATCATTCCAGGCATCAGTCCCCTCCCCTTCAAGTATTCTTAAGAATATTTCCGCCGATTCTTTCACTGTTTTACCGCCCAAAATGTCTTCCGGTGTGATTTGTGTAAATCCTGCCTGTTCCGGGGAAAGTAATTGTTCCTCATGGTTGGAAATAATTTTAAAATCGGATGTCAGTGAAATTTCGTCATATCCGTCGAGTGAATATACGATAGAAAAATTTTTTTCTGTTCCCTGGTAAATATAATTAAAAAGACGTGCGGTTTCAAGGTTAAAAACACCTGTAAGCTGGTTTCCTGGAAATGACGGATTTATTAATGGTCCCAGCATATTAAAAAATGTTTTTAGTCCAAGTTCTTTTCTTATGGGTGCAATATTTTTCATTGCAGGGTGAAAGAGCGGAGCATGAAGGAAGCATATCCCGGCATTTTCAATTTGTTTTAACAATTCATCCCTGTTATTTGTAAACTTATAGCCATAGTATTCCATGATATTGCTGGATCCACAGGCTGAGGAAACACCATAATTACCATGTTTCGCAACTTTTTCCCCTGCACCCGCAACAACAAATGAAGCAAGTGTTGAAATATTTATTGAATGTTTCCCGTCACCACCGGTACCACATAGATCAATAGTGTTAAAATCTGACAGGTCAACCTGTAAGCACAGTTCCAGCATGGCGTCCCTGAATCCGGCGAGTTCATCCACAGTGATGTTACGCATCATAAAAACAGTGAGAAATGATGCGACAAGTGAATTATTAAATTCTCCTTTAGTGATCCGCAAAAGCACATTTTTTGCCTCTTCCCTTGACAGAGTTTCATGTGCAGTAAGTCTTAGCATTATTTCTTTCATTTCCATAATTAGCAGTTCGTTAAATTAAAATAGAGTGCAAATGTCCCAAATGTGGTTATTATATTTTCAGCCAGTTTGCAAGCATTTGTTTCCCATAGCGGGTTAAAACTGATTCAGGATGGAACTGCAATCCTTTAACATCATATTTTTCATGCGATATTGCCATTATCATTCCTTCATCATCTGTAGCTGTGATTTTCAGTGTGTCAGGAAAATCCTTGCTGTTGATGAGCCAGCTGTGATATCTTCCCGCTGTGAAAGATTCAGGGATATCCTTGAATAAATATTCATCCCTGTCAATGATTTTCATATAACTTGCAACTCCGTGATAAACGGTTTTAAGGTTTATCAGGCTTCCCCCAAAAACTTCTGCAATAGCCTGGCATCCGAGACATATTCCCAGGATACTCCTGACCGGGGCAAATTCTGCTACAAGAGACATAGTAACGCCTGCATCCTTTGGTAATCCAGGTCCGGGAGATATTAATATTTTATCATATTCTGCTATCTTTTCCGGTCTCACTTCGTCGTTCCTGAAAACATCAACAGGTTGCTGTGATAATTCTTTGAGATAATGTACGAGATTATAAGTAAATGAATCGTAATTATCCAGTACCATTAGTTTCATTTATATTTCGATTAATTGTAAACTCATAATAATTTAAATATCCTTTGCTATTTGTATTGCCTGTTTCAAGGCTCCCAGTTTATTGTTCACTTCCATTAATTCCTTCTTTTCCATGGAATCAGCAACTATTCCTGCTCCTGCCTGGTAATATAAAATATTATCTTTACTCAGGAATGATCTTATCATAATTGCGTGATTAATACTTCCATCAAAACCAAAATAACCAATAGCACCTCCGTAATATCCCCTGTTACGGTTTTCATAATGATCAATTAACTCCAATGCTTTTATTTTAGGTGCCCCGGAAAGTGTTCCTGCAGGAAAGGAATCAGTAAAAACCTTAACCGGATTTACTCCGGGTTTCAATTCACCGGTAACTTCAGAAACAAGATGAATTACATGGGAATAGTACTGCACTTCCCGGAATGTTTTCACCATGACCCTGTCGGAATTGCGACTCAGATCATTTCGTGCAAGATCAACAAGCATGACATGTTCAGAATTTTCTTTTTGATCATTTGTTAATTCAATAGCTAATTGCCGGTCCTTTTCATCATCTCCGGTACGCTTGAAGGTGCCGGCAATAGGATTGATTTTTGCAATGCCATTTTCAATAATAAGTTGAGCTTCAGGGGAGGAACCAAACAGCTTAAAGCTTCCGTAATCAAAATAAAAAAGATAAGGAGAAGGATTAATGCTACGCAACGCCCTGTATACATTAAATTCATCGCCAATAAATTCTTGTCTGAACTGGCGTGAAAGAACAATTTGAAATACATCTCCCAGGTGACAATGTTTTTTACCTGATTTAACCAGGCTCATATACTCATGGTCACTTATATTGGAGTCTTCATTTTTCAAAGGTTCAAATCTGAACAATCCTATTTTTCTGTTTAACAGTAATTTTTGCACCTCATCCATACGACTTTTTTCATCTCCAGGGATATTTTCCAGGAGATACATTTTATTATTAAAGTGATTTATAGCAAGGATAAACCGGTACAACGTGTACTGCATTTCCGGAATTTTGCAATCGGTACTCACGGGTTTATTCAGATGAACAGCATCAAAGTATTGAACAGCGTCATAAGAAGTAAATCCAAAAAGTCCGTTCGTTCTCATGCTTTGGGTTTCGGTCCCGTGATCAAGGCTGAAAGATTTTAAGTAATCATTCAAGCTTTCAGCGACAGTATCATATCCGGTGATATCGTAGTATATTTTTTCACCATCAGGAAATACGATGTGGATTTTTTTATTTTCAGTCCGGAATACAGATAGCATTTCAAAGCATATATATGTCATACTGTTCCTGTTTCCGTGGTAGTCTGAGCTCTCCAGCAGTACAGCGTTTGGATATGTATCTCTTATTTTAAGATAGATACTTACAGGTGTGATCAGGTCAGCCTGCCCGGGAGGGAAAGCATGTGTTTTTACGGTAAGGCGGGTATTTTTCATTTTATTCATAACTTTAGTAAAAAAAAACGGCCTGCCGGGAATCCGACAGGCCGTTATGTTAATTTATATTCATAAATATGGTATGGCTATACTGTCACCCGAGAAATCAGGTATTTGAATTGCCACCACCATATATTAAGAGAAAGGGTCATTTTGATTTAAATATGATACAAAGGAAATACTTTTTATTTGAAATTAAAAGAGGAAAAGAATATTTTTCCTAAAAAGTAACCCTGTGGAGTGTAAAAGGATCCGTTCCCTCTATAAATGGTCTCATAATAAATGAATAATAATAAGGTTGATACGGGAGGGAATATATAGCATGTGTTTCAGCTCCCCATGAATTATCACCACCGACTCCCATTTGTTTATAGTCAACATTCAGGTAAATATTTTCTCTTTCAACCAGGTTAACACTGTGATACCCGTCACGTTTTTCCCTGTCCAGGTCTTCAATGGAATAATGTAAAGCAGAAAAGCACACAAGAGGTTCTCCCGAGATCATGATACCCTTTCCTTCCTTATCTTTTAGTATTAGCCAGCGCACATCAGTTTTATAACCATTTTCCTGTGGTGAAATGTATGGATGATACTGTTCTTTTACTGTGCTGATATAATGTCCTGTCAATGCACTTTCATTCCTGTCCTGGTAATTTTCATGCGGTCCCCTTCCAAACCATTCCAAAGTATTATATTTCCCGGGGATAACCATGGTCATGCCGAAACGGGGTAATGCCGGATAATCCTTTCCTGACGGTTTCATATATATATCTGATTTCAGTTCACCTTTTCCATTAACCTGGTATGTAATAAAATACTGAACTTCCACCTCCGGAATCCAGTATTCTACATTTACCTGGTACCTGCCCGATGCCATTAACTCGTGGGTAAAACCTTTTAAAACCGGACTTTTTCCGGCTTGTTTCCAGACCCTGAGCCTTTCGGGCATTTTATTCCCAAAATCATTTTCTGTCGGGGCTCTCCAGAAGTTAATAAAAGGACTTTCTGCCAACACCGGTTTGCCATCTATAACAATGGAAACAAGTTTGCCGTTTGTTTTATCAAATTTATATTCTGTCCCTCCCGCTTCCACTATCAATACGGTTGGGGTTTCCCTTATGATCTTTTCCCCTTCATCCTTTTGTACCGGTTTCTTTGAAGAAACATTCCCTATGTTTAACTGTTCCATGGCAAATATATGTCCTGCCGGTATTAATGGTCTGTCCCGATCAGTAAAAAGAGTTAAATTAAGAAAATATTCCACACCCGGAGTTTTCTGAAATGGATTGATATCCAATGAAATGATTCTACTTTCCCCAGCCGGCACATCAGGATACGGTATGGTTCCATCCCGGATCGTTTTCCCATCTGCAACTACTTCCCAAAACATTATAAACTCCTTCAGGTTGATAAAATCATATTTATTTTTTATTTCTATTTTATCGGGGGAAAAAGGAACAGGTATAAAGTTCACATATTGATATACCTTTTTAACTTCCCGCAATGATGGATGGGGAGTGCGGTCAGGAGCCACAAGCCCGTTCAGGCAAAAAGTACCGTCACTGGGGACATCTTCCTGCCCAAAATCCCCGCCATAAGCCCAATATTTCTGTCCTTTTTCATTATACTTAACCAATCCCTGGTCCACCCAATCCCATATACATCCACCCTGTAACTGACGGTTTTTCTCAATTACATTCCAATAATCCCGGAGGTTCCCCACACTATTTCCCATGGCATGTGCATATTCACACATTATCAAAGGTTTGGAGTGGACAGTCAATGCATATTTTTCCAGATCAGCAATATCGGGATACATAGGGCAATAGATGTCTGTATTCCTTCCTGATAAAGCTCTTTCATAATGAACAGGCCGTGAAGTATCACGGGTTTTTATCCAGTCGTAACAGGCATCGAAGTTCACCCCGTCTCCGGCTTCATTCCCTAACGACCAGATGATAACTGAAGGATGATTTTTATCACGTTCAAGCATTTTTTGAATACGGTCAAGGTGAGACAGCCTGAAAACAGTATCATTACCCAATGTCCTGTCAGGGAGGTATCCCATTCCATGTGACTCGATATTTGCTTCATCAATAACATATAACCCGTATTCGTCACATAATTCGTACCACCGGGGATGATTGGGATAATGGCATGTTCTGACCGTGTTGATGTTATTTTGTTTCATCAGGGTGATATCTTTCAACATAGATTCCTCAGATACAACATGTCCCGTGTATTCATCATGCTCGTGCCGGTTGACCCCCTTGACAGTTATTGCTTTTCCGTTTATCAGTAATTGACCGTATTTTATCTCGGATGTTCTAAAACCAACATTGGAAGTCAGGTATTCTTTATATGCATTTTTCCTTTCCTTCAGTTCAATTATGAGGGTATAAAGATTTGGAGTTTCTGCAGTCCATTTGAGGGGATTGTCAGGATTACCATTGAAATTCACCACTTTCTCTTCCGATTTTCCTATTCTTACATTTTGTTCCATTTGAAGTACCGGAGATTCCCATTCTCCTTTATTAAACAGAGTGTATTTAACAACCAGGTTATGATTTTCGGTTGTCATATTTCGCAGTTTAATATCCAGTTCTAAAACCCCGTTTTTATAATCACCGGTCAGTCCGGCTTTACAGAAGTAGTCGGAAATATGCACTTTTGGTCTTGCGTACATATATATATCTCTCTCTATACCGCTGACACGCCAGAAATCCTGGCATTCCAGCCATGAACCGTCTGACCAGCGATAAACTTCGAGTGCGATAGTATTCTCCCCGGTTTTTAAAAATTTTGTCAGCTTGAATTCAGCCGGTGTTTTGCTGTCCTGGCTGTATCCCACAAACTGACCATTCAGCCAGATATAAAAAGTTGATTTTACTGCTCCAAGGTGAATATATACTTCCTTATTCTCCCAGCCTTCAGGTAGAACAAAATTTTTCCTGTATGAGCCTAGGGGATTGTAATCATGGGGAATTCCGGGAGGCTGAGGGTCTGAAGTCCACTCATATGGAATATTTACATAAATAGGTATCCCATAGCCGTTAATTTCCCAGTTAGCAGGAACATTTATTTCATCCCAGGCAGACACATCGTAAGAAGGGTTGAAAAAACCTACCGGTTTATCAGCTGGTTTTTCCACCCAGTGAAATTTCCAGAGTCCATTGAGCGAAAGGAAATTTGCCGATTTACTTTTATCCTTCCCTTTTGCGAGTTCGAAGCTTTCAAACGGGAAAAGGGTAGCATGCGGTTTCTCCCTGTTGATCTGTACAATGCCAGGATTGTCCCATTCTGTAAATGTCTGAGAAAAAGAGATCAGGCACAGAACGCTGATTACAATTAATGAGGATAATTTTTTCATTATTTAATTCTTTTATTCAATTTCAATACTGAATGTAAAAATAATTTAAATGGAATATCGAGTCCACTCGAAAAGTCATTTCCCCCTAATCCCCCAAGGGGGACTTTTTGCAAATTGCTGATTTATAGGCTCTCCCCCTTTAGGGGGTTGGGGGGGATAACTGTTGAAAATTGAAAATAAGACTTTTCAAAGTGGACTCTATATTAGGGATTCTATTATCTGGGAAAATTAAATTTTTTATTTATTTAAAATTATCTTCTCCATTTCTCCCTGGTTTTCCCCCATCTTTTTCATCAACGCAAGCTGAGCTCTTGTTCTGACGAGGTTATGTTCAGGATAATCCACATGATAATACTGATCCTCCAGGAGGTAATCCGTAAGAAATCTGACGGCTTGTTCGCAGGTGATAAAATACGGAGCCATGGCCAGGGTTTCAATCTCAGTTTTCGTAATTATACCGGCTATTCCCTTCATAAATCCTTTTGTATAATGTTTGAATGCCTGCATATTGAATGTTACTTTTTCCAAATCCTTCTCATCTTCAGCGGCTGTATTCCCAAAAGTGCGCATAGAATCTCCAAAATCGAAATGCAGGATCCCGGGCATCACCGTATCAAGATCAATAACGCAGATAGCCTTCCCCTTATTGTCGAAAAGAATATTCGTAATTTTAGTATCGTTATGAGTAGTCCTGAGGGGAAGATTTTTACCACGGATAAGCTGTTGCAGTTCTTCAGCAGCTTCTATCCCTTTCAGTACTTCTTCGGTTTCAGATGCAGCAGTTTTTAAACGGTCCTGGCTACCGTTCTTTAAAGCATCCAGGAAATTTTTATAACGAAAGTCCAGGTCATGAAAGCGTGGTATGGTTTCGTTTAAAGGTTTACCGGGAAGATCGGATAACAATCTGATAAAATCACCATAGGCTTTACCTGCTTCAAACACAATCAGCGGATCAGAGGAATTATTTTCAACAGATGCATGTGGAATATAGTTAAACATCCGCCAGTAGTGATCTTCATAATATATAAAACTATTCCCGTGATGAGTAAGAACTGGTTTAACAGGTATCCAATGCAGGTTTTCCCGGGATATTTTTTTCTCCAGGTGACTGCATACCCGGGAAATATTCTCCATAAGACCTGTTACATTACGAAATACAAAATGATTGATATTCTGAAGTATAAAAGAAGAATTACTGCATCTTACCAGGTAAGTGGAATGAATATGACCTGATTTAATCTGTTTTACAGAGTTTACAGGTTGAGGAATATTAAAATTTTCAATAATAAGGTTAATTCCGGGCGTCATAACTTTTCCAAAGATCAACTGGATACAATCCTTTATAAATAAGATTATTTATCATTTCAAGAACATGTGGCCGGTCTTCTTTATAGGTAACACCGACCCATTGTTCATCGGTTGGGAGCACTTTCATCCGCGCCAGCTTGTCTTTTATCATCCGGTCGACAATTATAGGAATGAAAAATTCAGCTTTCGGATTCATTGCATTTGCAGTAAGGAACCCGGTAAAATATTTATCCAGCCAGGGAAACACGGAAGGAGTAAAACCAAACAGATTCATGGAAACAAGGGTTCCTTCCCTGATCAACACTTCATTATCTTCTTCAATATAAACGATACCTCCAGGAGTATCAATAATTTTAACTCGCTCAATAATTTCAGCAAGATATCCATTTTCATCCACTTTACATACTCCCCTGGAAACAGATCCGTATTTTGAAAGAGTATTCCTGATATTGAATCCTGCCATGCAATATTCATAAAGAGATGAATCTTCAACTGATTTCAGGTAATCTGAAATAATTTTAAATGAATTTCTTCCATAGAAGTCGTCAGCATTGATCACTGCAAATGGTTCATTGATTTTGGGTGCGGCCATAAGGACTGCGTGGGCTGTTCCCCAGGGTTTTTTTCTTTCAGGAGAAATTGAAAATCCCTGTGGAATAGTATTTATACTTTGAAGTACGTAATCTATTTTAATTCCCGCGGGGAATTTTTTTATATAGGAATTAACAAATTCTTCTTCCATTGCAGGAGAGATCACGAAAACCACTTTTCCGAACCCGGCTCTGAGGGCGTCAAAAATAGAATAATCAGTAATAGTTTCGCCGGAAGGTCCGAATTGTTCTGTTTGTTTCATGCTTCCGTAACGGCTTCCGATACCGGCAGCCAGTATCAGTAATGTGGGTTTCATATATATTAATCAGTTTTTAATTTTTTCCAGGTTTTAATTAACAAGGCAATAAAGATGATATCGATAACAATATATATGGATGCAACTGTATGTTTTCCATAAAGAATATACCCTGTGGCAAAGAGCGAAAGGATTACGATTGAACTTCCCAGTAACATACAAATTATACCTGTAGGAACGTCCCATCCTGCTTTTTCGGGGCTTACCAGGGTTATTCCTTCACTTTCAGCCTCATCAATAACTTTTTTCCACCCGGGGCCACCGGGATGAACAAGCTGGTAGAATCTACGAAGGGTTTCCTTTTTTTCCGGCTTTGTAAGCAATGTAACAAGCATCCAGGCAGCAGTTGTTATGGCAACGCCGGAAACAAGTTTAACAGCGGTTGGTATCGGGGGAAAGCCGAGTTTCACATGAATGATCTCAAAGTAAAGAGCTACTACAAATGAAACGATCATTCCTGTCAGTTCGGTATATGCATTGATTCTCCACCAGAACCAGCGCAGAATATAAATAAGACCTGTTCCTGCACCAATCTGAAGCAGGATATTAAACGCCTGGAGGGCATTGCTAAGAAGTAAAGCAAGCAGCACCGCGAGGGTCATAAGTACTATAGTGGATATTCTCCCGGCAAGTACCTGGCTTTTTTGTGAAGCAGAGGGATTAATAAACCGGGTATAAAAGTCATTAACAATATAGGATGATCCCCAGTTTATCTGTGATGCTGTTGTAGACATAAAAGCGGCAATGAGTGAGGCCACCACCAGTCCGAGAAATCCGGCAGGCAAGTGTGACAGCATGGCAGGATAAGCAATGTCATTTTTAATGAATTGCCCGTTAACACCTGGAAATGCCTCCCGCAGAGAGTCAATGTCGGGATATACGATCAATGAAGCAAGGGCTACGATGATCCATGGCCAGGGACGGAGTGCATAATGCAGAATGTTAAAGAGAAGGGTTGCTTTTCTTGCTCCTCCTTCAGATTTTGCTGAAAGCATACGTTGAGCAACATATCCGCCACCTCCCGGTTCAGCCCCGGGGTACCAGACACTCCACCATTGAAGTGCAAGAGGTAATATGAACAGCGTTACTATCAGATCACGGTTATTAAAATCAGGGATCATATTCAATTTCCCGGCAACTGCAGGATGAGCAACAAGATTCTTAAGCCCACCTATTTCAGGCATCCTGACAACAATGATCGCTGCACCTATAACACCCGTCATGGCAACACCAAATTGAAAGAAATCGGTAACAAGGATACTTTTCAGTCCTCCTGTTGCAGTATATAAAATCATGATCAAAGAAGCAATAACAAGGGTTTTCCAGGCAGGCCAGTTGAACATTACACCGCTTATTTTAATGAGAGCAAGTGAAACCGTTGCAATGACAACAATATTGAAGAATCCTCCCAGATAAATAGCTCTGAATCCTCTTAAAAATGCAGCCATCTTACCTCCGTAACGTATCTCATAAAATTCAAGATCGGTTAACACTTTTGATCTTCGCCAAAGCTTGGCATATACAAACACAGTAAGCATCCCTGTGAGAACAAATGCCCACCACACCCAGTTACCGGAAACACCGTTCTGCCGGACTATATCAGTTACAAGGTTCGGAGTATCGCAGCTGAATGTAGTGGCCACCATGGAGACCCCAAGTAACCACCAGGGCATATTTCTACCGGAGAGAAAAAAGTCGGCGGTACTTTTTCCTGCGTTGCGGGAGGCCATGAAACCAAGGAATAATAAGATAATGAAAAAACTGCCGAGGATAATCCAGTCGATATTTTGAAGTACCATAGAAGAGTAGTTAGAAAATGGTTAAAAAAAAATGAAAAAAAGTTGAAAAAAAAAGTTGAAAAAAAGTTACTAAAAAGTTATTAGGTTGCCATGCTAAAAAGGTGCTAAGATAATTATTTTTTGTTAACTTAACCCTGACAGGGTTTGAAACCCTGTCAGGGTTATAAAAAAAATATCCTCCTTCTGCATTTGCAACTCCGCCTGAAAATCCCGATATTTAAATTTTATTTCTCCATCATGTCAGATCTGCTTCAGCAAGAAATAAAATACCTTCCCGGTGTAGGGCCTAAAAGAGCCGAACTTCTTAACAAAGAACTTGGTATTTTTACTTTTGAAGACCTTTTATATTATTTTCCTTACAGGCATATTGATCGAACTAAATTCTACAACATTAACGAATTAAATCCTGATCTCCCCTACATCCAGGTAAGAGGTATTATTTCAGGATATGCAAAAGTCGGCCCGCGGCATAAAAGCAGGCTTATTGGTACCCTCAGCGATGAAACCGGCAGCATGGAATTAGTGTGGTTCAAAGGAGATAAATGGATCCCGGAAACTTATCCTGCAGGAGGAAAATACGTGGTCTTTGGGAAACCCTCAATTTTTAATAAAAAAATAAATCTTATTCATCCCGATATAGAAGATGCTGAAAAGGCGGCGCAGACAGACATCCGACTTCAGGCTCTTTATGTTACAACTGAAAAGCTTAAGAACAACTATATTACAACAAAAGTCATCAACAGGCTCATATTTACTTTATTAAAACAAGTTAAAGGTAAAATAAACGAAACTCTTCCTTCCTGGTTGCTGGGATCCGCTAAACTCATGAATCTTGAAGAGGCATTGGTAAATATTCATTTCCCCGGCAGTCCTGATAAACTTAAAAAAGCAGAGTTCAGGCTGAAATTTGAAGAACTCTTTAGTATCCAGCTTAACATTTTGAGGACAAAAGCTTTAAGGACAAATAAATTCCAGGGTATTGTATTTCCGAAAGTAGGAAATCTGTTTCACAGGTTTTATAATGAAAAGCTGGGTTTTGAACTGACAAATGCTCAAAAGAAGGTAATAAAAGAGATACGAAAAGACCTGGGATCAGGAAAACAGATGAACCGGCTTCTCCAGGGCGATGTGGGAAGCGGGAAAACCATTGTGGCTCTTATGAGTATGCTTATTGCCCTGGATAATGGATACCAGGCAGTTTTAATGGCCCCGACAGAAATTCTTGCAAATCAACATTTTATCACATTATCCGGGTTTATTGAGGCATTGGGAATACAAATCTCCTTACTTACCGGCTCTACAAAAAAGAAAGAACGTGAAAAAATTCATCTTGCCCTGAAAGATGGGTCACTGAACATACTTGTAGGTACTCATGCACTTATTGAAGAAACCGTTGAAATCAGGAACCCTGGAATAGTTATTATCGACGAACAACACAGGTTCGGAGTAGCACAAAGGGCAAAACTCTGGAAGAAAGGAGATAAATTACCTCATGTATTGGTAATGACCGCGACTCCTATTCCGCGAACTCTTGCAATGACTTTCTATGGTGATCTGGATGTTTCCGTGATCGACGAACTTCCCCCGGGAAGAAAACCTGTGAAAACTATTCATATAACTGATTCCAAGAGAATGCGTATGCATGGTTTTATCAGAAAACAGATTGCTGAAGGAAGGCAGGTTTATATTGTTTACCCGCTTATTCAGGAATCTGAAAAGATGGATTATAAAGACCTGGAAGACGGGTATGAAAGTATCGTACGTGCTTTCCCTCCTCCGCAATATGCAGTAGGTGTTTTACATGGAAGAATGAAGGCGGAAGATAAAGAGATCTCTATGAATTATTTCAAGAAAGGTATAACAAAAATACTGGTTGCCACAACGGTTATAGAAGTCGGGGTTGATATACCCAACGCCAGTATAATGGTAATTGAGAGTGCTGAAAGGTTTGGACTCTCCCAATTACATCAGTTGAGAGGACGCGTTGGAAGAGGAGCAGATCAGTCCTATTGTATCCTGATGACAGGATATAAACTTTCAGAAGATGCAAGGAAAAGAATACAAATAATGGTGCAGACCAATGACGGGTTTGAAATTGCCGAAGCTGACCTGAAACTCCGGGGTCCCGGAGATATTGAAGGAACCCAGCAAAGTGGAATTCCTTTTGACCTGAAAATTGCTCATTTAGGCAAGGATGGCCAGATTCTGCAGTATTCAAGGGATTTTGCAATGAAAATCATTGAAAATGATCCTGAACTTGCAAATGTGGAGAATAAAATACTGTTAATGCAATTGCAAAAAAATTTTATGAAGAAAATAAACTGGAGAGTGGTGAGTTAGTGGATCACGCAATCTACCCAATGGTATATGAAGAATCTCTCACCAGGTAAGAATCATTTAGCTGCATCCACCCTGTATCTTAATCACCTCCCTTTTAACAGGCTGACCTATATTTTTCAGTGAGTTTACCAGGTTTTGCATCCCTGTGGCCGACTGGCTGCGGAAGGCATAAATCTCAAGTTCATGTTTGGAAGCATCAGACAGTGGTTCTTCCAGTTCGAAAAACATTTCTTTGAATTCATGTGAGCTTTCTTTTAAAATGAGGTTCTCCGACTTCCCGATAAATTTTGCTTTCAGACATGACATTTTCACTAGGGTATCATTGTCAGCATAAAAAATATTAGTTTTTATTCTTTGTTTAAAGATCTGTTCCCACTGGCGGTCAAGGATCTGTTCGAAAGGAATATTGATAGCCATCGGTAGATGATATGCTTCATATTCTTCCGGTGAACGAACATCAATGATATTCAGCTGATAATAATGGTTTACGATTTCATAGGCCAGTTTATCGGCATTGATTTCTTTAAAAACACAGGTTTGTTGTCTTTTTGCCTCAGCTATTCTTCTGAGTATTATTTCTTCCTTTCCGGGTAAAAATGTTACCACTGCGAGGATGACAAATGGCATAAAAGCAAGAACAGTATATTTACGGAACTGGAAGGCAGGAATGTAATCTGGTCTTTTATTCACCCTGTTCTCAATAATCCAGGTTACAACAAATGCAGCTATAGCAATAAAAGTAAGGATGAAACCGAATAGTTCCATGGATATTCCCAGTTGATCATTAATTCTCACCTGACCAATTTCATCGGCAAGGTAAAATTTCTCCAGGAGCGGATATCCCTCTGTGAAAGCTATAATACCCAGCAAAGAACCTCCCAGGAAAGCTATTGCATCGAGTTTTCCTATTGATGCAGCACAAACACTTGTTCCCGGACAGAAACCTCCTATGATAAATCCGGCACCCATTACCACTCCCCCGACCAGTGCCGATCTCAGAAAAGTGGGATTGATATAGATAATACTCAGGTCAAGCAGACCATAATGTCCGAGTATCAATACCCCTGACATGGCAGTTACCCCTGCAGTAAAGAATACTCTTAACACCGTGAAGTCGTACCCGTAAAATAGTCCCACCAGCTTCTTTGTGGATGAGAAACCTGCCTGTTCCAGGATAAATCCGAAAGCTATTCCAACCAGAACGGCAATGACAAGATTAAATTCATTACTTATAATAAAAGGTACTAAAGGTCCCATAACAATTTATTTTAGCCAGAGTTTTCTGAAGAAATAAGCGAGAGCATAGCCGGCGCCAAAGATAGCCATCATAGTAAGTATCCCTCCTAATGACATTACGGCCATTCCGGAAAGAGCTGCTCCACTGGTGCATCCCCTGCCCAGTTGTGAACCGAAGCCAAAGAGTGCACCGCCAACCACAGCTCCAATAATACGGACAGTATTTGTAACACGTGGCCCCTTTTCGAGTTTCAGCCCTATCCTGTTGGCGATAACCCCTGAAAAAAAGGCTCCGATAAATGCGCCTAACACCTCAAACACCAGCCAGTTTCTGAGAGGACCTTCAGGATTTGCTTCAGCAAATTCCTTATAAAAAAGAGCATTCTCTGCATGCTTTGGTGCAGCTGATTCAACAGCAGCGATTACAACCCCCCGGAAAGCGCCACTTGCACCCAATCCCCTGCCGGTAATAAAAATGGTGACCAGCAAAAGTAAACCGAGCAAGACCCCGGCGAGGTAAGGATTCATGTAGGGTTTTGGTTCCATAAAAAAATATTTAAGATTCCAAATTTCAAATTTCAAATTCCAAATTCAAGATTCAAGATTTCAGGTAATAATAGCAAAATGCAATCTGGAATCTGAAATCTGGAATCAAACTCGTCACTTCTCACTTCTCATTTCTCATTTCTCATTTCTCACTTCTCACTTCTCATTTCTCACTTCTCTCCCTCCTCCTCCAACTCCTCATACCCCGTAATCATCGCCCTGATATTCGATGTCGGGGTTTTCCCTGTGGTTGTCATATAAACGTGGACCACCAGGAAAACCATTAAAAGAAATGCGCCGAGAGTATGCCAGAATGCAATGTTTTCAAGCGATATTTCCTTTATCACTACAATATCATTTTTATCAATTGTTTTATGAAACATATAAAGCAAACCGGAAATCACGGTAACAGGCACCAGGAAAAGTTTAAATGCAAGATATACCAATCTTTGCAATGGATTCAGCTTAGATAGTTCAGTTTTTTTTACAGGATGTTTTGCCCCTTTAAACATTCCGATTGAGTAATATCTCACCTGGGCTTTAAGATTTTTAAGAGTTGGAATATACTGTTTCCATTCTCCGGTAACAACATGCCAGAAAATGGCAAAGATCACAAGAGCTATCAGCAGCCACGAGGCAATTCTGTGAAAACGGGCAGCCTGTTCAAAACCGAAAATATGATAACTTCCATGTACTTCAAACCCGGTAACAGCGAGAAAGATTATCAGTGCAGCCTGCGTCCAGTGCCAGAATCTTTCAAAGCCCTTATAAATATATACTTGTTTCATATGTGGTTTTAATTTCAGATTTCAGATTTCAAATTTCAAATTTCAGATTTCAGATTTCAGATTCCAGATTCCAGATTCCAGATTTCAGATTCCAGGTTGCTAGTTGCAAACGCTTATGTAATTTGGAATTTGAAATTTGGAATCTGAAATCATAAATCATCAGTTATATTGATCTCATATCTCCTGTTTTTCACCGAAACAATAATCCTCATTATTGCATGGATGATCACCCCTGCCAGAGAGATGAAAAACAGGAATGTACCAATACCATCCAATGCTTTATTATGATCGCGCCCCGGCAGGTAAAAGCCTGCAAGATGTTCGAGACGGCCGTTATTACGGGTATGGCATTCAGCACAGCCAACAGACTTAGACTTTGTTGCAACCATGTGATTCACAGGCCAATATGTAATTGTTTCCACGAAGTCATACTCCCCGCTGTAAGGAAGACCTACCCTTTTCATTCCGGCTTCAGCTGCATTCTGCCAGTTGAATTCCTTCCAATATGCACTGTCACCCATCGTTTCCGAATATAATTTAGGCTGAATGAGCCTGTTATATTTTTTATCATAAATCTGGTTACCCACATGTATCTTTACGGGAACGATCCTGGAATTCCTGTCGTCATGGGAGCCAAATAGTTTATTCATTTTTACAGGGACTTCCCTTATGGTATCTCCCAGCAGGTAATGATCGGCTGTTCCGTTAAACCACATGTAGTCAGGTTGCACATTCTTTTCCCATTTAAAAGCCCCTTTTATTGATAAATAAATCTCATTCCCGTTTTCATCCAGTTCAGCGTAAGGCTCACCGTCTTTTAACCTTCCTGCTTCCGACCATCGCCATTCCATCTTGGTGGCATTAACCTTTGCAAACTCAGGGATATGACAGGTCTGACAGGATACTTTGGCATTGTGTCGGTTAAGAATTTCGTCAAAATGGGGAGTGCCGGTATGGCATTGTTCACAGGTTGCACGCATTGTATTGGTAGAAGACACAGAATAAAGCCGTCCAAGCATCTGGTGGTTTTTAGCAGTATGGCAGGCCACACATGTAAGATCCATTCCGTTAACGGCCATATGGACATCCGTTTCCCTGTCGCACGACAGTTGCGCTGCCTCCAGGTCGCCATGTTTCACGTTATTTCCCCCGCCGCTGAAAAAATGACAACTGCCGCAATTGATCCTTGTAGGTTTTCCAACATTCTGTGCTACATTTTTCAGATTAACCGAACGATCGGGGTACCCGGCCAGGGATGCCCCTTTGAAATACTCATCACTGTTATCATGACAAACCATGCAATCAACATTACGGGCATTATTAAAATCGTACAGGTCGTTTGTCATCCCAAATCCTATATGGCATTTAGCGCAGGCCTGCTCATTCGTGCGGGAACCGATACAATAATTGTTTATTACATTCTTTTTACCTGCAGTGCTTATCCCCCTTCCCTCCACATAGGAAACCCGCTCCCAGTTCCAGTGGGATGATTTCATGACCTCCTTGTGCCTTTCAGTATGACAGGCATTACAGGCTCCCGTAACATCCTGAGGGGTTTTGAACTCTCTCTGTAGTTCAGGCAATTTGCTATGCTCAATGGAAGATATGGGCTTTATTGCATATTCCTGTTTTAACTTCTCGAGTTTCAGATTATAATATTCTTCAGTATGAAAATAAGCTTTAAAGAAAAGGGCAAGGAAAACGGCCAGTATTGTAATTGCAATGGCTTTATTCATAATGCATTACATTTTTGTGATCTGCATATTATTGCATCAGGCAATATACAACTTTTTCTTTCAAGTGCAAATAAAATATGAATTTATGTATATATATTTATATGAGGGATCGAGGGGATCAAAGGGATCAAAGGGATCGAGGGATCGAGGGATCAAAGGGATCAAGGGGATCGAGGGATCAAAGGGATCGAGGGATCAAAGGGATCAGGCAAATTAATAGAAACACGCTATAATGTGTCTTTAAGTATTTGAGTATAAGAAGGTGAATGTGATCTGAATACATTGAGTAAAATCCTGATGAAAACTTAAGAAATTGAGAATATTATAGACATAGTTTTAAAAAATACTTGACTTGTATGATTTTAATATTGTATTTTTATAGAAATCTCAAATAATTAATTCCGTGTTATAATATAATATATTATCAATCAATATATTACACTCGTGTTAAGATACAATCCTTCAAAATACCTTATCATCAAATCTATCAGCATTTTATTAATAATCCTTTAAAATCATTGAATATGAAAACATGTTCCCGAATACTCAGCATTTCAGCAATCTTCCTTTTGCCTTTTACCTTTTTCCTTTTGCATTTACACGCTCAACCCCCTGAAAAAATGAGCTACCAGGCAGTTATCCGCAACGTAGGCGGCCAACTGGTAACTAATCAACCGGTAGGAATGAAGATAAGTATTTTACAAGGAGAACCAGATGGTGCGGCAGTTTTTGTTGAGATCTATAATCCAAATCCTGTAACTAATACAAACGGTTTGGTTACCATAGAGATTGGAAGTGGCATTCCGGTAACAGGCACATTCTCTTTAATTAATTGGTCAAATGGTCCTTATTTTCTTAAAACAGAAATTGATCCGGGAGGTGGCACATCCTACTCAATTACAGGCACGAGTATGTTGTTGAGTGTACCTTATGCTTTGTTTGCAGAAACTGCCAATAACTTAAGCTACGAAATTACAGAAAATGATCCTTTATTCGGAGCATGGGACAAAGATTACAATGATCTCATAAATTTACCTGACATAACAGATAGTATAAACAGTAAAGCTGTATTAATTACAGGAGACCAAAGCATTGAAGGTCAAAAATACTTCTCCACCAGCCCGTTAAAAAGCGGTAACACTTTTTGGATTTCTGATACTGCCAGTAATAAAGGCTTATTTATAAGACAAGATTCTTCTAATAGCTGGATCAGCAACAAAGCTGATTTTTTAGGCTATGGTACTGTTAATAACGGATGGTTAAACCTGATCGGCGAAGGGGGGATTCGTCTAAGATATGGATCCGACGAAGGAAATGGTAAGGTAGGCCTGCAGGTTAATAGTTTGGGACAAGTCCAGATTGGAGGAAGCACAGCTTCAAATTTCATGTTAAATATAATTGACACAATTGATAATTCAATTGATGCAGTAACCGAAATGCTAAGTTTGAGAAGTTTAACAGAAGATAATAGTACTTATCTCCAATTTAAAAATATTCGTAAAGCTGAAGGAACAGACGGGAAAGATGTAAGTACACGCATACAGCATAAAATTGCCACCGTAAATATGGGTTATATAGAATTTAATTCTTCTTATGATTCCAGGGATATTTCCTTTGGAACCCAGGGGAATGAGCGAATGCGTATTACAAGAACAGGTAACATCGGAATAGGTACAACAGATCCTTTATCACAATTACATACAACAGGAAGTGTAAGGTTTGAAAGTCTTGCCGGTTCCGGCACACGCACGGTAATCGCCGGTACTGACGGAACACTTTCAACAACTCCTTCAATTTATACTATAGGTTTAAACAATGATCTTGGTGGTTATATTTTTTACGTAACTCCTGATGGCAAACACGGATTGGTTGCTGCCACACAGGATCAAAGTGCTACTGCACTTGCATGGTATGCTACTCAGGATTTAATTAATAATCCTGCCAATCATAATACAGCCGGTAAAAATTATACAGATTGGCGATTACCATCAAAATCCGAACTAAACTTAATGTACAACAAGAAATCTGATATTGGCGGATTTGCAATTGATGTTTATTGGAGTTCCACCTGGGACAATGACTTCAGCCTCTGGGTCCAGATTTTTGACACTAGCGGTACACAAGGTCCTAATAATGTAAGCAACGCAGCCAGGATACGTGCTATACGGTCTTTCTAATAACTGTATGTTCAATAATTGTTACTGGCAAATACAATAATAAATATGTAACAAGGGACAGATTGGCCAGGTTTATAAAGGTCTGAGTAATCAATTGAGAATCAGAATTGAACATTATATATAACAATATTATAAATTTTATATTTTCAGGATTATGAAACCATTTCTACGAATGTTCGTCATTTCGGTAATCTTCCTTATCCCTTTTACCTTTTTCCTTTTGCCTTTACACGCCCAGCCCCCCCAAAAAATCAGCTACCAGGCAGTTATCCGCAACACTGGTAATAACCTGATAATGAGTCAGCAAATTGGAATAAGGATCAGTATCTTACAGGGAGCTGACGACGGATTTTCGGTTTATACTGAAACTCAAACTCCGTTTACCAATACCAATGGTCTGGTGAGCATTGAAATAGGAACAGGTACCACAACGGATGATTTCTCCTCTATTGACTGGTCGAAGGGACCGTATTTCATCAAAACAGAGATTGACACGGAAGGTGGGGAAGATTATAGCATCTCAGGAACAAATCAGCTATTAAGTGTTCCATACTCAATCTATTCAGCGGCTTCTGCAACCACGGAGGAAAAACAAAATATTGAAAAGGTGCTGAAGGAAGGCAATGATGCCAATTTTCAACCCATAAAAAATCTCCTGATCGGTAATTGCGAAAAATGCGATGAAACGACGAAAGGTTGTATCCGGTATGATACCATTACAAATAAGTTACAGATATGCGATGGTAAGACATGGATTGACATAATTACCGTATCTTCTGATCTGCCCGAAGATGCTGTTTTCGTTTCGCCTTACGGAATGGATACGACTGGTTCAGGAGCACTGAAATGTCCCTGCAGATCCATAAACTATGGTATAAACATAGCTGCAGACTCCGGAAAACATAACGTCCTTGTAGCCAACGGCTTATATAATGAGACTGTGTATATGGCCGGTGGTATAAACCTTCTTGGGGGTTATGATCCGGTAACATGGATCCGCAACCTGAAGGGTTCTTTTGCAATGATTTCAGGAACAGATAATTTAGATAACCACCCGGTTACCGTACTGGCCAATAATATAGATCAACCTGCACTTTTACAGGGTTTTGTTATTTATGGGAAAGATGCGATGTTCGATGGCCATAATTCTTATGCTGTTTATTTAAAAGACTCCGATGCATTGTTGACTTTCAGTGATAATACAATTCACTGTGGGAAGGGTTCCCCTGGAACAAACGGTATTATGGGAGAAGACGGGGTAAGTGGGATAGATGGTGCAGGCCGCGATTCAAATCCTGTTGCATATGATGCATTTATCACATCTTCTTCACCCTGCAACTCTGCAAATAATCGTCAATACACAAATGGGGGTGTTTTAAATGTTACAGGTAATATGATCAGCGGAGGTAATGGAGGGGGGAACAGATGCCCCCCTTCAGCAGGCACTGAATATAGTGGTATTGATGGATCTGGTGGTTATTCGGGCTCAGGACCACTGGGAGGTGCGGGGGGGGCAGGAGGAGATGCAGGTGATGATGGAGAAATTGCAGGAACAGGTTCTTGCTACCTGCCATCAAATTCAATGGCAGGTGTTGACGGAAATAACGGACAGGATGGAGGACATGGAAGTGGAGGTTTGGGCGGACCAGGCACTTGGGTTGTTACAGGAGGTCACTGGACAAGTAATCAGGGTATGGCAGGTGTAACAGGAGGTAATGGAGGAGGAGGAGGAGGAGGAGGTGCAGGCGGAGGAAGTGAGTGTAATTCCTCTGTTTGTGAAAATAAAGACCGTTTGGGAGCACATGGCGGTGGAGGAGGATCCGGTGGTGGTGCAGGTAAAGGAGGACAAGGCGGAACCGCCGGAGGAGGATCATTCGGTATATTCATTATTAACAGCATAGCTCCTTCTATTAAAGAAACTTCCATATTCTTAGGCCTGGCAGGGAATGGAGGTAGCGGAGGCTCCGGAGGAGTGGGTGGTATCGGAGGCAAAGGAGGAACGGGAGGATTTTGCCCGGGCAATTGTTACTGTTACAGCAGCGCAGGAAGCGGGGGAGATGGAGGTAATGGCGGACATGGAGGGGGAGGCGGAGGAGGTACAGGAGGATCTTCCTTTGGAATTTTTACATCAGGTGTAATGAATCCTCCGGACTATGAAAGTGGCATCCATAATAATACATTCTCGGGAGGAACAGCAGGAACAGGTGGTTACGGAGGTATTTCATTCGGTGAATACGGGGGATCAGGACAAAATGGTTTCGTGTTATCCTGCAGCAATAATTAGCTTGTTAAAAAACAAACCCCGACTGTTAACAACTATTCCTGAAATCCACATTTTATAAGCTTTTCTTATCAGGCATTTTATTATGTTTACCTGCGGATATTCATCAACTGAATATCCTGTCTTACATTACAATACTTCGTTATAATTTAATATTGTATTGATAAAGAGCATTTTGCGCCTTTACGCCCTGCGTTTTATTTTAATTTAACGAACTTCTGACATTAAAAACATGAAAAATGTGAAAAAGCCGGCCTTGATTCTCTGTATAACTGTATTTTCACTCCTTCTGTTTTTTCTTGTATCCTGGCTTATCAAACCCCAAAAAACCAGAAGATTTGTGAGGGATATCCTGGGACTTACCTGTTTAGATTTTAAGCAACCGGAATTCAGTAAAAAACTTAGTGATATAGTGCCCGATTATATCGCCTTTTCAAGAAAATCAGGTATTAAACCTTGTGATAATGAAGAGGATATTCTTTTATTGGTAAAAAAAGGCAAGCTATTTAAAATTAAAACTTCAAAAGGCTTTATCGTCCCTGAATTATCACATAGTTATCCCTATCTTACCAGGGAAGGAAAGGAATTATTACTGGAAATATCCCAAAATTTCAGGGAGAAAATTTCAGGAACCAGGCTTAAAGGTTCCCGGTTCCGGGTTACCTCAATGACCCGTACAACAGAAAAATTGAAAAACCTGAGAGGAATTAATTCAAATGCATCTCTTAACAGTCCACATCTTTACGGTAATGCTTTTGATATCAGCTATATAAAGTTTTCAGCCCGTAAATTATTTGTTACCAATTGCGATGAAAAATACCTTATGGAAGCCCTCGCTGAGGTAATCTGGCAGTTGAGAAAAGAAAAAAAATGCTGGGCTACTTTTGAAAGAAAACAAAATTGCTATCATGTAGTCGCAAGGTAACCTTAGTTTATAATTTCAAGGAATTATTATCTTTTTCTTCCAGTATAACTTTTACATTCTTCTCCAATTTCTTCTACATTTGCAAAGAATTAATATTGTTATGAAAAGAATTATCTTTTGTGTTCTCCTTACAGCAAATATATCAGTGAATTATTCGCAATCTCTGAAAGGACTCAGTAAAAAAGCCATGGAATTTTTCGAAGCAGGTAATACTGTTCAGGCTATGGATTACGTTGGGAAAGCAGAGGAAAAAGCCGGGGAAAAACCTGGTAAACGCAATAAATCTTACGTGGAAGCTATCACAGATCTGGCTTTTATTTATCAATGGACAGGAAATTATGAAAAAGCTGAGTCCATGTTTAAAGATGCCATTATATTAACAGAAGGAATCTCCGGTAAAAAACATTATGATTATGCCGTTGCCCTGGATAACCTGGCTGAGCTGTATTATTTTATTGATAAGTTTGATCAGTCTGAGGCTCTTCTGGCCGAAGCTTCTGCTATTTTTAAAGTTGATCCCGGCATGGAAAGTCCTGAATATGCCACATCCCTGGATGACCTGGGTTCTGTTGCTCAAATTACCGCAAGGTACAAAGAAGCCGATACTTACTATAATGAAGCAATGAATATACGCCTGAGAATACTGGGACCGGAACATCCCGATTATGGCAATTCTTTATGTAACCTTGCATCTTTATATTTTGAAACAGGAAATTATGCCAGGGCAGAAAGTATACTGATCGAAGTATCGGAGATATGGAAAAAGATTTATGGTCCGGAACATCCCGATTACGCGAATTCCCTGAATAATATAGCCCTGATGAACACCAACCTGGGAAATTATCCAAAAGCTGAAACCCTCTTTCAGGAAGCATTACGATTGTATAAAAAGTTACCCGAACCAGATGATGAATCGTATTCGAATACCCTTGACAATCTTGCCAGCCTGTATCACAACACAGGGGAATATGCAAAGGCAGAACCATTGTATATGGAAGCCCTTAACATCCGTAAAAGATTTTTCGGAGCTGATCATCCCGAATACGCTTTGTCCCTTAACAACCTCGCTACCTTTTATTTTGAAATGGGAAATTATGTTAAAGCTGAACCCTTATTTATTGAAGGACTGGAAATAACAAAAAAAACCTTGGGTACTGAAAATAAGGATTATGCTACCTATCTTAATAATCTGGCGCTGCTGTATAACGAAATATATGATTATCAGAGGGCTGAAGAGCTATATACCGAAGCCATGCAGATCAGAAAAAGAATACTCGGAACGGAAAATATCGAATATGCCTCCTCCCTGAATAATTTAGCCTGCATGTATAATGATATGGGGAATTATGTCAAGGCAGAATCATTATATACAGAATCATTAAACATAACAGGAAAAGCACTTGGAACAAGGCATCCTGATTATGCCAATGCATTGAACAACCTGGCCTATTTATATAATGACATGGGCAGGTACAGCGAGGCAGAAGCAATCTATCTTGAAGCAATAGATATAATAAAGGATGTACTGGGGTCAAACCATGCCGCTTATACTGCTGCATTGAACAACCTTGCAACTGTTTATCTGAACATGAACAATCCTGATAAAGCTGAGCTTCTATACATTGAAGCCAATGATAATTTAAACCGGGAAATTGACAACACATTCGGTTTCCTATCAGAAAAAGAGAAAGAACAGTTTTTAAACAATAAAGTCAATAACTATTTTAAAAAATACAACTCTTTCTTTCTTAAAAGAAAAGAGCAAAACCCTGCAGTTACTGAAGTGTTATACAATAATGAACTTGCACATAAAGGTATGCTATTGCTGAGTAACACTGCTCTCCGCAAGGCTGTTTATGTCAGTGAGGACAACGAACTTATCAGTATTTACGAAAAGTTTACAGAGATACACAAAAAGCTGTCAAACCTTTACACGGAACCACTTGCTGAAAGGGAGGAAAATACAGATAGCCTGGAAGCAATAGCCAACGACCTGGAAAAAGAGCTGATAAGTAAGGGGAAGAATCTCCGCGGAGTGGATAACCTTACCGGCCTTACCAGGACTAAATGGCATAATGTTCAGGAAGCATTAAACCCTGGTGAAGCGGCTATTGAGTTTGTACACTTCGATTATTTTGATAAAAAGTTTACAGACAGTATTTTTTATTGCGCCCTGGTTTTACGGAAGGGTTATCCCCATCCGGAACTGATATACCTTTTTGAAGAAAGAGAACTGGAAAAACTGTTGTCCACACCTCTGGCTACCACCAGTTCCTATTATATCAGTAAGTTATACAGCAACACGACCGGTCTTTTACCTGGAAATCAAACAGATCCTGATAAAAACATTTTATACCGTCTTGTTTGGCAACCCATTGAAAATTTAATGGACGGGGTGAATACAATATACCTGGCTCCGGGTGGTTTATTGAATAAGTTGTCATTTGCTGCTATACCTGTTACTGACAGCACTTATTTATCAGACAAATATGCTCTTCATATTGTAAGCAGCACAAGAGTCCTTGCTCAGAACACCAGGATTCCTGTCTCTATCTCCCGAACCGACAGGGCAGTTTTATACGGTGGTATTGAATATGATGTCGATAGCACTGAGATGATAGCCCAGGCCCGTCAGTATCAAACCAGTGATCTTGATTTCCTGGCCAGCAGGAGTATTATTCTTCCCGAAGGTAAGCGGGGAATATCCTGGTCCTATCTCCCGGGAACATTTACCGAAATAGCCGGAATACAGAAAATATTCAGTTCCGGAAATATTAACAGCACCCTCCTTACAGGGAAAAATGCGACTGAAGAATCATTCAGGTTTTTACATTCCGGGGGGAAATCCCCTGAGATTCTTCATATCGCCACTCATGGATTTTTCTTTCCTGAAACAAAATCCAGTGACAAAAACATAGGTAAAGAAGACCAGAGAGGTGCAATGTTTAACCAACCTGCCTTTACCTTGTCAGACAATCCCTTATTTCGTTCAGGGATCCTTTTATCAGGGGCAGGCCGTGCATGGAATAACCAGCAATCCTTACCCGGAGTGGAAGATGGTACGTTGACTGCATATGAAGTATCCAATTCAAATCTGAACAATACAAAACTTGTTGTTTTATCAGCATGTGAAACCGGTCTTGGTGACATACATGGTTCTGAAGGCGTTTATGGCTTACAGCGTGCCTTTAAAATGGCCGGCGCACAATATATTATCATGAGCCTCTGGCAAGTGCCAGATTACCAGACTTCTGAGTTGATGCAGCTTTTTTATACAAACTGCATTAAAGGAATTCCTTTAAAGGATGCTTTCAGATCAGCACAGCAAAGTATGCGGAAGAAATATGATCCATTCTATTGGGCAGCATTTGTGTTTATAGAATGAGAGTGCCTAAAGTACTTGGAGTGCCTTGAGTGCCTAAAGTACTTAAGGTTCTCCAAGTACCCAAGGCACTCAAGGCACTCTAGGCACTCTAGGCACTCAAGGCACTCTAGGCACTCTAGGCACTCTAGGCACTCAAGGCACTCTAGGCACTCTAAGTACTCACTTAAAAACATACCCCACCGCAAGTCTCAATCTGCTGTAACTTTCCTTCCGGTCACGTTCCTGTACCCATTGATGAAGTGGTGTAAGATGGTAATTTAACTCCTGGTAATGCCAGGAAATTGATATAAGGAATGCTGTATTTTGATTAATGATCTTTTCCAGTCCTGCCCCTAATGTTGTATGTATTCCTCCATAGCTTTTATATTCATAATCCCAGTCGTTCTGTCTTTTTTCCAATGGCACAGTATATCCTGTCCGTAACAATAAAAAAGGTGAGATGACTCCTCTGGAAGAACGCATACGCAAACAGACTGTGAATGGCATTTCCATCCAGTCATAAAACTCAATACCCATCTCTGCCCCGGTTGACAACAAAGGATTAAAACGGTAATCCAGGCTCAGATTTACTCCGGGGACAGCAGTTTTCCCTATGGAGGAATTCCCAGATCTCATCAATAATTCAGCATTACCACCAAAATCAAATCCTCTCCGGTTGAACTGCATCGCCCTGAACTCAGTTGTCTTTTCAGATCTTATGGAGTCCACTTCTGCAGGGTCAAATGCCAGTATATCTCCTGTACGGCTTAATACACGGATGTTGTGTGAGGTACTGTCATTTAAAACAGTACCATGAATCACACTACCGTTGGAAAGATATAGTACATCTTCCCTGCGTTGGGATAATACCTTACTTACCAGTCCCGATTGAATCAAAAGACTGAATAAAATTATTCTTAACTGCAAAGAAAAAGAAACACGCATGGTATTCTTTAAAGTTAAGGTTTAAAAGTGAGCCTTATCAGGAAAGTCGAATTAAATATTTCTCAGTGTTTTACCCCCCCAGCCCTCTGGGGGAGTCATATGGGGAAAACAGTTCTCTTCTCCCCCTACCTGTCTGCCGACAGGCAGGAATCCCCCAAGGGGGACTTCTAACTGCCAATCAACAGCTACTTTTTAATAACATCATCAAAATTATTTCAACTTCAGCTCTTTCTTGGTTCTCCCCCCTGGGGGAGTCAGAGGGGGAAATGACCTTTTGGAGTGAACTCAAAAATAAAGATAAAAAACATATCTCAAAGGTTGCGTAAGTAAAGATAATTAATTCTGACGCAACTATTGGGCTTTTTTTTTCATCTTATAACAAAATCGTAATTAATAAAATATCTGAAATCAATTTTTTGGGTAATAATTTAAATTATCAAGCAAATGAAAACCACAAAGAACCTTTTATTAATCAGCATGTTGATCCTGGTTTTAGCAGGATGCCAGGAAACAATAACTGACAGCTACCTGGTGAATGTCCCTGTATACATGGACAGAGAATCCTTTAAGAAATCAGTTAAAGTCACAGATCCTGAAGAAATTGTTGAACCAGGAAAAATATATTTTAAAGACAATCTCATATTTATAAATGAAGCTTTGAAAGGGATACATATAATTGACAATACCAATCCCGCATCACCTGCTATTATCTCATTTATCAGTATTCCGGGGAATATGGATATAGCTGTCAAAGACAGTATTTTATTTGCCGACAGCTTCGTTGACCTGGTTGCGCTTGATATTAGTGATATCAGTAATATACGTGAAGTGGGAAGGGTTGATAGTATTTTCCCGTATTGTCTTCCTCCTCTAACTGAACCTAACCAGTTTCCCTTTCAAACAGTTGATGCCTCCAAAGGAATAGTTGTAGACTGGGAAACCAAAATAGTGGAAGAAGAAATTAATACCGGGCAGGTTGATTTTGGATTCATGGAAAGATGGACTCTTATGGATGCAAATGTTAGTCTTAGTAAAGTAAGTAATTCCGGTAACGGATCTTCATCTATGTCTGTGGGAGTCGGTGGTTCACTTGCCCGTTTCACTATTCACGAAGATTTCCTTTATACAGTTGATCAATATAATCTGAAAACATTCGACATTGATGATCTTCAGCGTCCACTGCTGATTTCCGACCTGGGAATAGGTTGGGATGTGGAAACAGTATTTCTTTTTCAGAACAAATTGTTTTTCGGCACACAAACAGGAATGCTGATTTATGACGTATCAAATCCTGCCAGTCCAAAATATATATCAGGTTACAGTCATTTTAAAAGTTGCGATCCGGTTGTTGTGGAAGATAATTATGCATATGTTACCCTCCGGGCAGGAAACCTTTGCGGAGAGGCAACCAGCCAGCTCGATGTAATAAACATCAGTAATATTATAAATCCAAAATGGGAACAGTCTTATCCTTTGCATGAACCTTATGGCCTCGGTATTGACAATAAGACACTTTTTGTTTGCGATGGTGAGGCTGGTTTAAAAGTATATGACACCACAGATCCCAAAAATCTTCTAAAAATAACCACTTTCCCTGATGTAAATGCTATAGATGTAATCCCCTTTAACGGATTACTGATGATGATCGGAAAAGATGGATTATACCAGTATGATTATTCAGGACCTGCTAATATGAATTTGTTGAGCTATATTAAAATAAACTGATTTTCCCTTTTCTCTTTTCACCAGATAAAAAATTTTTCAAGACCCGCCTGCTGAGCTTATCGAAGCAGAGCCTGTCTAAGCCCCTCTTTTGAATTATTCTAAATAATAAAACACACAAAGTATTCTTAAAAAATCAATATTAAATCTTTTCTTATTTTTAATTTTGCACTTTTGTCGTGGAATAAGAAGACAAGTAGAGGATAAAAATTTATCATTATTATTAAATTTATTTTAAAATCAAACCGCACAAGCGGTTAATATAAATCTTTTAAGAAAGCCCACAAAAGAGTGATGTCTGGGTTTCCTGTATTCTCAAACATTAGCTATGCCGTCTGTTTCAAACATAGAACATAAAGGAACGATTGAAACCATAAAAGACAATAAAATCACCGTCAGATTTACTGCCCTTTCTGCATGTGCATCCTGTCATGCCAGGTCTTACTGTTCCGCTTCTGAAATGGAAGATAAAATTGTTGAAGTCAATAATTCATCCGGTGAATTCAGTACCGGAGAATCAGTTAATATCAATCTTGCTCTTAACCAGGGATTTAAAGCTTTATTGATAGGATATGTTTATCCTTTTCTGGTAGTGTTTGTGGCCCTTGTCATATTGTCAGTTGCCGGGGTGAAAGAATTGTTTGCCGGGCTTTTATCGCTTTCACTTCTTGTCCCTTACTACCTCGTTGTTGCATATTTAAAGAAGGATATCAATAAAAAATTTCAATTTACAATACAAAAGATATTACCATAATGAGTGAAACTGTTCTGTATATAATTCTCACGCTTAGTCTCACTGGCATACTTGCTGCTGTGATCCTGTATTTTGCCGCACAGAAGTTCAAAGTTTTTGAGGACCCCCGCATCGACCAGGTGGAAGAAAGGTTGCCTGCAGCTAATTGCGGCGGCTGCGGATATGCTGGTTGCCGTAATTTCGCAGAAGCATTGGTAAAAGCTGAATCATTTGACGGATTATACTGTCCTGTAGGAGGTAACGATACCATGGCTGCTATCGCAAAGATTTTAGGGAAGGAACCGGTAATCCAGGAATCAAAAGTGGCTGTTATCCGCTGTAACGGAACACCTGAACATCGTCCCCGGACAAACTATTATGACGGAGCTGCTTCCTGTATAATTGAGCACAGTCTTTATATGGGAGAGACCGGGTGTCCATACGGATGCCTGGGACATGGAGACTGTGTGACAGCATGCGACTTCGATGCAATATTTATGGACCCTGTTACCAGGCTCCCGATAGTCCTTGATAACAAATGTACTGCATGTGGCGCATGTGTCAAAGCATGTCCGAGGAATATCATTGAACTGAGAAAAAGAAATCCTAAAGACAGGAAAATATATGTTTCCTGCATAAATGAGGAAAAGGGAGCTATTGCCATTAAAAACTGCAAGGTAGCATGTATAGGGTGTGGTAAATGTGTTAAAGTATGTCCATTCGATGCTATTACAATGCAAAATAATCTTGCATACATTGACCCGGTGAAATGCAGGTTATGCAGGAAATGTGCCCCGGAATGTCCCACTAATTCCATTCTTGAAATTAATTTCCCCCCAAAAAAGGAAAAAACTGAAACAGAAAGTACAATAACAGCTCAACAATAAAAAAAAGGAATAATGCTAAAAACATTCATAAAAGGAGGCGTTCATCCGGAAGAAAACAAATTGTCAGCAAACAGAAAGATCGAAGTCCTTCCCCTGCCTTCATCAGTTATTATTCCCGTTGCACAACATACAGGGGCTCCTGCAAAAGTATTGGTTGCAAAGGGTGATAAGGTCAGAACAGGTCAGCTTATCGCTCAATCTACAGGATTCGTGTCATCAAATATACATTCGTCCGTTTCAGGTACAGTTACCAAAGTGGATATTTTCCCCGACAGTACAGGATACCGGAGAACTGCCGTACAAATCAATGTAGAGGGAGATGAATGGATGGAATCTATTGACCGCAATCCGTCCATTCTGAAGGATTTCACTCTGAACCGGGATGAAATTATTAAAAAAATATCTGAAGCCGGGCTGGCAGGACTGGGAGGAGCAACATTTCCTTCCCATGTAAAATTATCCGTTCCTGAAGGTAAAAAAATTGAATATCTGATAGTTAATGGCGCAGAATGTGAGCCCTACCTCACAGCCGATCATGCCCTGATGCTCGAAAAAGGTGAAGAAATAATAACAGGTATCCGGATCATAATGAAAGCACTCGCTGTGGAAAAAGCTATCATTGGTATTGAAAATAACAAACCGGATGCTATTAACCGGATGTCTCTCCTTGTAAAAGAAGAACAGGGTATTGTAGTGAATGCTTTAAAAGTGAAGTACCCGCAGGGAGGTGAAAAGCAACTGATAAATGCCGTATTAAATAGAGAGGTTCCATCCGGTGGTCTGCCACTTGATGTAGGCGTTGTTGTATTTAATGCAGGAAGTATATTTGCTGCTTATGAGGCAATTCAGAAGAATAAACCACTATTTGAAAGAGTGGTGACTGTCACAGGGCTGTCCCTCAGTAATCCATCTAACTTTTTAACCAGGATAGGTACACCTGTTTCCTTCCTTATTGAAGCAGCCGGTGGTCTCCCGGAAGGTACAGGAAAGATAATAAGTGGTGGCCCCATGATGGGTAAAGCACTTAACAGTCTTGATGTACCTGTTGTTAAAGGAACTTCCGGTATCCTGGTATTACCGAAGAAGTTATCCTTGAGAAAAGAAGTACAAAGCTGTATCAGGTGCAGTAAATGTGTCAGTACCTGCCCAATGGGACTCGAACCATATCTCCTTATGAGCATGTCGGAAAAGGAAATGTTCGAAAGGCTGGAAAAGGAAAAGGTGATGGATTGCATGGAATGCGGATCATGCAGTTATATATGCCCTTCCGGAAGGCCGTTGCTGGATTATATCCGCCTCGGTAAAGCTAAAACACTTCAATTGTTACGTGCAAGAAAAAACTAAAATATAGAAACTTAATCTCAGCATTCCAACATATGAATATACTAAATGTTTCACCTTCACCTCATGTTTACTCCGGAGAGTCGGTGCCAAAACTCATGTACGGGGTCATCCTGGCATTATTACCTGCTTTCCTGGTATCAGTATTTTATTTCGGGCTGGGAGTAATTATTATTACAGCTGTATCAGTGATATCCTGTATCCTTTTTGAATACCTTATACAAAAATATTTACTAAAGACCAAACCATCACATCTTGATGGTTCTGCAGCTGTGACAGGGATACTGCTTGCTTTCTGCCTTCCCTCAAATATCCCCGTCTGGATCGTCATTATAGGCGCCCTGGTTTCAATTGGTATCGGGAAAATGACTTTCGGTGGTCTGGGCAATAATCCCTTTAATCCTGCTATTGTTGGACGTGTGTTCCTTTTTATCTCCTTCCCTGTTGCCATGACAAGTTATCCTGAACCGGGACAATGGTTCTCTTATATGGATGCCTCTACAGGAGCAACTCCACTAAGCATTATGAATGAGAGTCTTGCAAATGAAATACCAGTATCTGAAATCATGGTAAAGATCCCTTCTTACCTTGACCTTTTTATGGGGAAAATGCTGGGATCCTCCGGTGAAATAGCAGCATTTGCCTTACTTTTAGGACTTTTTTATATGCTCTGGAAAAAGATCATTACCTGGCATATTCCTGTAAGCATCCTGTTTACAGTGTTTGCTTTTACAGGCGCTCTTTGGATAGGAAACAGTGAAAAATATGCTGACCCATTATTTCACCTGTTAACGGGTGGATTACTCTTAGGAGCAGTATTTATGGCAACTGATTATGTTACTTCACCAATGACAACTAAAGGAATGGTAATCTATGGAACAGGAATCGGAGTAATCACGGTGCTGATAAGAACTTTCGGTGCCTACCCTGAAGGGGTCCAGTTTGCTATCCTTATCATGAACGGATTTACTCCGCTGCTAAATAAATATATTAAACCTAAAAGGTTTGGGGAGGTGAGAAATGGCTAAAAAAGAATCCAATTTCCGGAACATGCTAATTGCATTGTTCGTTGTTTGCTTTGTTTCCTCAGCAACATTGGGATTTGTTTACGAAATTACAAAGGAACCTATCAGGCTTGTTGAAATAAATACAAAAAATAATGCTATTAAATCTGTAGTCCCTGAATTTGACAATGATCCTGCCGGAGACGTTATTCGCACAGCTTCCGGAAAGGACACTCTTAACCTATACCAGGCAAAAAAGAATGGTGAACTTGTAGGTACTGCTGTTGAAACATACACTTTGAAAGGTTTTGGGGGCATGATCAAACTTATGGTCGGATTTGCTCCTGATGGAAGTATAATCGATATTGTTGTACTCGAACACCAGGAAACCCCGGGATTAGGAGATAAGATGGAAAAAGAAAAATCTTCATTCAGTGTCCAGTTCCAGGGGAAGAATCCTGCAAATTTCAAACTGGCTGTAAGAAAAGATAATGGTGATGTGGATGCAATAACAGCGTCAACTATTACCTCACGTGCCTTCTGTGATGCAGTGCAACGCGCATATGACACATACATGGAAAACAGGAAATGAAACACATAATAAATTCAATCATATGAACCATTGGAAAAATTTTAGCAAAGGTTTAATATTGGAGAACCCGGTATTTGTGCTTTTCCTGGGTTTGTGCCCAACACTTGGTGTAACCACCTCTGCAATTAATGGCCTGAGCATGGGACTGGCAACTACCTTTGTACTTACCATGTCAAATATTTTTGTATCCCTGATAAAAAATTTCATCCCGGATAAAGTAAGAATCCCTTCTTTCATTGTTGTTATTGCTACATTCGTTACAGTAGTTGAACTGGTAATGAAAGGATATTTGCCTGATCTGTTTAAATCACTCGGACTTTTTATCCCGCTGATAGTTGTAAACTGTATTGTCCTGGGACGTGCTGAAGCATTTGCGTCTAAAAATAATCTTTTTACTTCCATTCTCGATGGATTGGGAATGGGTATGGGCTTTGCCCTGGCTCTCACTATCCTGGGAACTGTCAGGGAAATCCTTGGAAGCGGATCTGTATTTGGAATGAAATTTACTGAAGGGGACGGAATACTTGTGTTTGTTTTAGCTCCGGGAGCATTTCTTGCCCTGGGATACCTTATCGTGATCATGAATATGGTGAAGAAAAAATTAACTGTTGAGAACTAACTGTTTAAACCTTACTGACCATGGAATACATTATAATAATCATCTCTGCTGTTTTTATCAACAACATTGTCCTCTCCCAGTTCCTCGGTATTTGCCCGTTAATGGGAGTTTCCGGCAAATTGTCAACTGCACTTGGAATGACAGGTGCAGTGACCTTCGTAATGGTGATCGCTACGATGGTAACACATTTACTGATGACATACGTTCTGTTACCTTTGGGGATTGATTTTGCCCGTACCATAACATTCATTCTTGTTATTGCTTTCCTGGTTCAGTTAGTGGAAATTGTTCTGAAGAAAGTAAGTCCCCCGTTATATCAGGCACTTGGAATATTCCTTCCTCTTATTACAACAAATTGCGCTGTCCTTGGAGTGGCTGTTCTGGTTGGACAGAAAGAATTTGATCTTCTCCGTGGGGTTGTTTTTGCCATTGGAAATGCACTTGGCTTTGGCCTTGCCCTGATCACTTTTGCCGGTATCCGTGAACAGCTTGAATTATTGAATGTACCTAAATCAATGCGGGGTATCCCTATTGCATTTATTATTGCAGGTATTCTTGCACTTGCATTTATGGGTTTTGCAGGAATAGTATAAAAATCCGGCAACCATGATTGAAAAAGAGGACATCATACATAAATCGGAAAAGTTTGTAATAGAATATCTGGAATCAGCAGAAGGTAGTCACGACTGGTGGCATACATGGAGGGTCTGGAGACTGGCTGTGAGAATCGCTCTTAATGAAGATGCCGACATCTTTATCACAAGCCTGGGAGCATTGTTCCATGATATTGCAGACCCTAAATTTCATGATGGTGACGAAGAAAAAGGAATAAAAATCACTATGGATTTCCTGTCTTCCCATAATGTTGACGAAAAAATACTTCTCCAGGTAGAAGACATTATCAAAAGAGTTTCTTTTAAAGGAGGATTATCTGATCCTTTACCCAAATCACCGGAATTGAAGTGCGTACAGGATGCAGACCGGCTTGATGCAATGGGAGCAATCGGGATTGCCAGGGCTTTTAGCTACGGGGGGTATAAAGGAAGAAAAATTCATGACCCCGGACAGGATACCCGAAATTATCCAAGTATAAAAGCATACAGAGAAAGTGATGCCTCTACTATCAATCACTTTTATGAAAAACTTTTACTCCTGAAAAATTTAATGAATACAAAAACAGGAAAAAAGCTTGCAAAAAAGCGCCATAAATTTTTGAAGCTATATCTGAAGGAATTTTTCAGGGAAATGAGGTGAAAGGGATCACGGGATTAAAGGGATCAAAGGGATCAAAGGGATCGAGGGATCTCCACCTTCGCTTCGCTACGGCGGATAAAAAAGGGATCAAGGGATCAAAGGGATCAAAGGGATCGAGGGATTAAAGGGATCAAAGGGATCAAAGGGATCGAGGGATCGAGGGATCAAAGGGATCAAGGGGATCAAGGGGGTCAAGACCTAACAGCCTTACAGTCTAACAGCCTGACAGCCTAATAACCCAATAACCCATTAACCATTCACTCTTTTAAAATAATATTTTGCCGCCAATGCCGCTCCTACTATTCCTGCTTCATTCAAGTACTGTGCAGTTACTACTTTTGCCCTGGTATGCAGCAGATTCAGGAAAAGATCTTCTTTTTTTGATGCACCTCCTCCAAGAATTATTAAATCCGGCCAGAGAAGGAATTCCAACCGTTGTAAGTATTCATCAAACCTTCCTGCCCATTCTTCCCAGCTGAGATTCTGACTTTTCCTGGCAGCATCGGATGCATATTTCTCAGCGTCATCACCATGAAGAATGATATGTCCCAGTTCAAGATTCGGGACGAGTTTTCCCCCGGAGAACAATACTGTTCCCAGGCCTGTTCCTATTGTTATGAGCAGGACGACACCTTTGTGCTTTGCTCCTGCCCCGAATTTCATTTCAGCCATACCGGCAGCATCAGCGTCATTAACCACATGAGCCGGGCATTTGGTGGCATCTGAAATAAGCTTATTTATATCAGTATTTTTCCATGCCTTATCAACATTTGCTGCGGTTACAACGACACCATTCAGCACCACACCAGGGAATCCTCCACCAATCGGACCTTTCCAGTCGAAATAAACCGCGATTTTACGAATTACTTCCGCTACCGCATCAGGGGTGGAAGGAGAAGGGGTAGGAAGCCTGTATCTTTTGGTAAGTAATTTACCCTTTTTTGTATGCACTATGGCTCCTTTTACCCCGGAACCACCTATGTCAATTCCTAGTATCCTGTTATCTTTCATAAAGAATAGTATTAAAGATTGAATCTACTCTGCAATACTTCGTTATATTTTTATAACACACTGATGATTAATATTTTAATGTTTAATTCTGATTATGTGTATATAATTAATAATCAATAATTTGCGTCTTTGCGCCTTTGCGTTTTATTTTAATTTAATGAACTATTGCTCTGAAAAATCATATTATTTCAAATATCGCCACAGATTCACAGATTAATTTGTATTAATTGAACCTGAGTAATCTGTGGCAATTCTTTATTTTAAAATTGAAAATATATCTTTTCGGAGCAGACTCAAGATTTAAACCTGAAAAATAGTTATTTTTTTCAACTTTTCATTTAAAAATTTCACCTGTTTCACTACTTTCAAAGCTGCTCTCCACATCAGGATCCCCGTTGCCATTATATTTTGCAATCCCCGGATATGGAAATACAGGTCGGGTCATTACCACTTTACCATCCTGCATCTTAGAAAGAATAACCTTTTCGGGCGGATTATCATTTTCCACCCAATCCCTGATCAATGAAAACCAGTCAGCATGGTCAGGTCCTGAACCTCCTCCGCAATGCAACACACCCGGAAGTAAGAATAATCTCAGGTAGTTCTCAATTTCAGCATCTTTTGCTTTTGCTTTCTCGTAATGTTCAATCGCAGTATAAGCTGACAATCCAGGGTCATTCCATCCATGGTAAATAATCATTTTACTGCCCCTGTTTTTAAACTTTGAATAATCAGTAGAAGTAGCGTTAAGAAAAGATGAGGCGAAACGAGTATCATCAAAGTAACTGGAAAAATCATATTTTGAATAATCCCAGTCCGGATCATGAAAAATAAAATATTTAAATAACTCCGTTCCAAATCCAAACTGAGCTGAGGGGAAACCTGTTTTTTCAGCTGCTTCTTTTGTGCCAAAAACCCATAACAGCCAACCATTTGATTCAGCTTCACATCCAAAAGGAAATCCGGGATAAATAATTTCCTCTTCATTTTCCAGGGCTCCATAAACTATTTTCAGAGCATTAATCTGCCGGGAAGTAAAACAATCATTACCTTCATTATCTTTTTTACACTTAGGTAATTTTGAGAAATCAAAGTTACAGTTGCGCGGATCGTTTAGTATCTGGTCCTTCAATCCGTCAATTTCATCGCATTGCTTTAATACTTCATCCTGAAGCAATACAAGATGTTCCTTTGAGAACATAGGTTCTGTCAGGTTTGATGGGTTGGGATACAGCACCTGCATATTCTGAATAAATTCGGCTGTTGTTGCCGGCCAGTCAATAACCGGACATCCTGCGACAATCCCGTCAAAATCATCCGGGTAACGCTGAGCTTCTATCATTGCCTGTCCCCCACCCCTTGATCCGCCAATGAAGTAGCTATATCCGGGAGGAGAACCATAAAAATGGCTGATCAATGCTTTGGATACGATTGCTGTCCTGTGAATAGCCAGGTAACCAAAATTTATTTGTCGCTCAATATTCAGCAGAGCCCAGTCAGCTTTCATACCATGCCCCTTATGACCGGTATCAGTTCCAACAGTAGCAAAACCCTCATTAACCTGTGATTGCGCAACATTCTGAACAGCTCCGACAAATCCGCCCCCGCCACCCATAACAAATCTCCCATTCCATTCCATCGGAAGCAATAACTCAAAATTTATTTCCTTACCTATAGTTCCTGTTACTTTACAATGAGGAGTTTTAGCATCCATAATAGTAGCATCGGAAATCGTCAGATCAGGCCAATCCAGCGTTTTCAGCTGTTCACAAGGGATACAGGGAATTTTTAATCCTGTTGATAATACCTGTGCATCCGAGCTAAAAGGAATGCAGTTTCCAATGAAACTTAAACAAAATAGAATTTTTACCGTTTTCATCGTTTAAAATTGTAATAAGAAATTAAATTACAATATGCAACTCAAATAAAGAAATTATTTGATATCTTGATCCTTTAAAGACCTGAAATTCTTAATACGATGGAATGTCAGGTAATTAGCATCATGTGCATTATGTGCTCCGCCAAATTCATCATCATATGCGGTACGGGATACTGCTATAATATCTTCCCCTTCAAAAAGCCAGTCCACATATTGAAATGCATGTTTATAGATATCAGGATGATAGAGAATTACAAACCTGATATCCCAGTCATGCAAATTATCTGAACAGGCTAAGGCAAGTGTATTACGTATACGATCTGCATGTATCTGATCTTTATGCTGTGAGGGAACATAATTTGTCAATGTCCAGTATTTATTTGATACTGAATCGTATCTTATTGTAAACTTTTTATCTCCTCCGGGTAAATCAATAAAACCTGTTTTAGGATTAAATTTGGCTTTTTTACCATTCTTATTAACCTGGATAATTGCGGCAATATCACCTCGTGCCGGTCCCTGTTCCCTGTTGAAATTTACACGGAGAATACATGCCACTCCACCCTGAAGGGTTGGGACAACGTTTCCTTCCAGCCATGCGCGAGTTTGACCATCCATCCATTTTTGATTGCGTCTTACTACATTACTGATAGTCCAGTTATCCTGCCTGAGAAAATCTGAATTCAAAGGAGCGCTCATAATAAACGATCCATAATGAGGCCCTCCCCATTCACCACCAACCTGGCTCATTGCCCCGGAAGCGTCTTCCATTGCCCGCCAGATCCTTCCACAATGAAATAACACTGGTACAGGGGCAGTATGATATTGTCCTTTTAACAAAAGACCTGTATTGCTATCAACCGGATTAGTCCAGGTTTTTCCTTCATCATCAGATCGCATTATAACCGTATTACCATGATGTTTATCCGTACCAAGAAGATATACAGCATTATTATAAGTAAAAACAGAAGCCCAGAATAATCCTTTTATTGTACTGATCCTGGACCAGGTTATACCATAATCTTCGGAACGATAGACATGAGTAACTGCTGATTCCCATTCTGATGAGCCAGGTCCGAATTCGCTGTGTTTGGCTAAATATACTCCCGTACCAATAATTGCTATTCCGGGACACCCGATGTATATTCCCGTTGAGGCAGGATAATGACTGATTACTGAACCAGGAACAATCTCATTTATTTCCTGTGCCGATAAGGAATAACAGGCAAAAAACAATGCAAGTATTATACCGATCAAATTCATGTCTGTTTTATTAAAATAAAGATATGATAAATACTTTTAGGATAAATGCTTTTGCAGTTTTATTTTCTGAATGAATCAGGATTTAATGATTAAAAAAATTGAAGAACACCTGAAAAATTTACCTCCAGGCATATATTTCATAAGGATAAGTTCTGATAACAGATCAGGGACTTATAAATTAGTAAAAACAGGTACAAACTGAGGTGTATATTCTTATCAGATATTCTGATCCACTACTTCTCCCCTGATCCAGAGTATGGTTTTTGGATTTTTCGGATCATTGCTGATAACAGTGATAGTTTTTGTCTGTGTACCCCGCTGGCTTGCAGAATTAAAAGTTGTTTTTATCCTTCCGGTACCCCCGGGAGGAATTATCTTTTCGGAAAGCATTGTAGCTGTGCAACCACAGGCAGCTGTTATTTTTCTTATAATAAGTTCTGATTTGCCTGCATTTTTAAATATATACTCATACTCAGCTACTTTTCCCTTTTCCAGCTTACCGATATCAAAGGTAGTTTCCTCGAAAACAATTGACGGGGCTTTGCTTAACTGTTCTTCTGTGAGATTATCAAAAGACTCTTCTATGTTTGCACTGACAATGAGCTGATATGTTCTGTCTGTCTGATCATTAACAAAAATATTCATCCTGTCTATTAAAAATCCCCAGTCATTAATTTTTGATGCATCATAAGAAACTTCCATGATGCCTCTTTGATTCGCTTCAATCCGGGAAGGATTCAATTTAACAACCAGGTGCTGAGGAATATTCTTAATCTCAACAGTGATAGGCTGATCGGAATTATTGATAACCTCATTCACAGTGGTTTTCTGCTGACCATTGTATACTGTGCCCAGGCTTACATGATTGCTTTTTAACCTTAAAGCTCCCATAGGATAGCGAAATTCATCCTCAATGGTTAATGGTTTTGGTATAACATTCCCTGTTATTCTCAGAATGATACTACCCGGATTAGAATTAGAAATAACATTAATTGTTTTATCAAATTTCCCCGGTCTTCCAGAAGGATTATATGCAGCATTTACAAAACCTTTCCCTCCTGGCAGAACCGGTTCTTTGCTCCACGAAGGAGAAGTGCAACCGCAGGAAGCTGTGACATTATGAATTATCAAAGGCTCGCCTCCTGTATTTGTAAACTCAAAACTATGGGTGGCAATGCCATCCTCCTCTTTAATATCTCCGTAATTCCATACGGTTTCATTGAATGAGATGTTGGCTGTTTTTTGCTGACTCACTGCAAAAGGGATAATTAAAAAAATTACCAGCAATGTGGTTAATGATTTCTTCATCTGTTTATCTTTTTAGAAAATATGTTGGTCTGTGTTTAATACTACAATTTTTATACCGAACAAAATTACAAATAAGTTTATCCGTTATACAAAATTAACTGTTAAAATGTTGCATTGATCAGGCACTTTAAAAAAACAAAAGATAATGCAGAAATATTATTAACTTAGTGCCATCTTTGTTCTATGGGTAAGAGGCATACATATTTTTTATTTTTATTATTGTCTGCCATCCTGATTTGTTCCCCTGTTTCATCACAGTTTTATAACGGTCACCAGATGAGCTTCGGGAAAAACAGGGTGCAGTTTGGTACTTTTTACTGGAAATTCTACAGATTCGACCGGTATGATGTATATTCCTACGAAGAAGGCACCGAATTATCCCTTATTGTGGCAGATATTGTTGAGAAAGAACTCCCCAGGATCGAAAGGTATTTCGACTATAATTTCGAAAAGAGATTAATCTTTATTACCTATCATAAACTCTCCGATTTTCGTCAAAGCAATATAGGTCAGGATATTATTGTCAATGAAGAGGAAGAGGCATCAAATACCGGGGGAGTTACCCGTATCATTCAGAATAAAATTTTCCTGTATTATGAAGGAAATTACAACAAACTGAGGGAGCAAATAACACAAACCATAGCCGAAGCTCTGATTAATGAAATGCTCTATGGTAATGACTTTAAAGATAACTTCACCAGTTCCACATTAATGAACATCCCTGAATGGTACATCAAAGGACTGATCTCTTATGTTTCAAATCCCTGGGATTTTGAGATCGAAAACAGGGTAAAAGACGGGATTGTAACAGGAAGATATGAGAAATTTAACAGACTCTCCGGAGATGATGCGATATACGCAGGTCATTCTTTCTGGAAATATGTTGGTGATATGTATGGCGAATCTGTAATACCTAATATTTTGTATATCACCCGTATAAATAAAAATACCAACCGGGGTTTCCTTTATGTACTGGGATTCCCTATGAAAGAACTTTCCAATGACTGGCTTGGTTATTATATAAATATGTTCAGTGACTCCGAGGCTTACGGGAATTTACCGCAGGAAGGTAAAATTTTAAAAAAATCTAAAAAGAAAAGAGTCTACCAACAGGTAAAGTATTGTCCGGATGGAAAATACATCGCCTACACAACCAATGAAATGGGACAATACAGGCTTTACATTCATAATCTCGAAACAGGAAAAACAACACAGATTCTTAAGCGTGAGCATCGTATTGACCAGATTACTGATTACTCATATCCTGTGCTTGCCTGGCATCCTTCAGGAAAAATCATTGCCTTCATAACAGAAGAAAAAGGCATGCTGAAACTTAATTATTATACATTGGAAAACAAGGAACTGTCACAAAGAAACCTGCTCTTTTATCATAAAGTACTCGATTTTTCCTATTCACATGACGGACTGAAGTTTGTTCTTTCTGCAGTGTATAAAGGCCAAACCGATCTGTATGTGCATGACATTGTGTCTGCCACAAATGAAAGACTGACAAATGATCTGGCTGATGATTTCCATCCGAGGTTTATTAATAATTCAAAGGAAATAATATTTACCTCTAACAGGAAATTGGACCAGGTTTACTTAACTGACGATCCTCCTGATAATTACAATAAACATCATAATATATTCGTATATAATTTTTCAAATAGAAGCCCTGAATTAAAACGCATTACTGAACCGAACTTTATCAACAGGGAAAATCCTTATGAATTAAAACACAACCAGTTTATTTATTTAAGTGATGAATCGGGAATAGTAAACCGCTACCAGGCAAAATTTGACAGTACAATTGCATTTATTGACACTACCATTCATTACAGGTATTATTCACGTACCTATCCTATTACTAACTACAGACGTAACATTCTTGAACAGGATTATATTCCTTCGCTGGGGAAATATGCTGAGATACTTTTTAATAAAGGATCGTATGAACTCTATAAAGGAGATCTTGATCCCTCGGAAAATCTTACAGCAGAAACACAGATCACTACATTCAGAAAAGAATACACACAGGAACTTTCAAAGGATGACAGTCTGAATAACATTGTGAAACAGACAATTGCACTGGAAAATATGGAGGATAACAGGTTAATACTTGGGGATGACACCCTCAAACTCGATATCAGCCTTGTTGACATTAATAATTATATTTTTGAAAAAGAGAAATTAAACTTTTACAATGAGAAACTGGCCGGAGAGAATATACAACTGGTACTGGATACACTTCCCAAACAACAACGAAGGATGATGTATATTGATTATGAGACTTCATTCTATCCTAATTTCCTGGTAAACCAGGTGGATTTCAGCTTTTTAAATGCTTCCTATCAAACATTTACAGGTGGAGCTGTCTATTACAATCCCGGGCTTAATATGATGTTTAAAGTAGGAACCAATGATCTTTTTGAAGACTACAGGATTATTGGCGGGATGAGACTATCTACAGATTTTGACAGTAATGAGTTCCTTTTTTCCTTTGAGAATTTAAAGAAACGTTTAGACCGGCAGATTTTATTACACAGGCAGATATTTAAAACATCTACCGACTTTTCACTTCTGAAGACCTATACCCATGAAGCATTTTATATTTTAAAGTACCCTCTCAACCAGGTTACTGCACTTAAAGGGAGTGTGATCTTTCGCTATGATAAAACGGTGTATCTCTCCACAGACCTGCAGAATTTAAATGAAAAGGATATTATCAAACCCTGGCTTGGACTGAAAGGGGAATATATTTTTGACAATACTATGTTCCTGGGAGTAAATCTTTATTCAGGCTTGAGGTATAAGATCTTTGCCGAAGTATATAAAAATGTCTCCGAAAGGAAATCCGATTTATATGTTGTAGGAGCCGATTTCAGACATTACACCCGTGTTCACCGTACTCTAATATGGGCTAATCGCTTTGCAGCCAGCTCATCATTTGGTAATACACCTTTAATATATTACCTGGGAAGTTTGGATAACTGGACAAATCTTTCAACGAAAGTAGAAACTTTCGACCGTTCTATACCAATAGACTATTCGCGTAATTATGCTTATCAGACACTCGCTACAAACATGAGGGGATTTACTCAGAATATCAGGAACGGAAATAATTTTGCATTGATAAACAGTGAACTGAGATGGCCTGTAATAAGATATTTTGCCAATCACCCCATAAGCAGCAGTTTCTGGAATAATTTCCAGGTAGCAGGATTCTTTGATATAGGTACTGCATGGGCGGGATTACATCCCTGGCAGGGTAAGAATGCCTATGATACGGAAGAATATGAAAGCGGGCCTGTCCGTGTTATTATTGATTCAAACAGGGAACCCATCGTTGCAGGATACGGATGGGGCTTGAGAACCAGGGCATTCGGGTATTTTGTCCGACTTGACTGGGCATGGGGAATTGAAAACAGAACTATCCTGCCCAGGATCTTCTATTTATCATTAAACCTGGACTTCTAATGTCTTAATATAATTAATAAATACTGTTATGATTCAAAATAAAAGAAACATTCTCTTTGGAATACTGATGCTCATGATCCTGGTTATGATTGTGTTTGTTTTCTATAAGAAAGTACGCTCTTTCTCATCAGGTTCAGCACATTCCGATGAAATTAAAAGGGCCTGTGTTGACAGGGGAAATGTGGTATCATCAACCGAAGCACAAGGAATAATTGAACCTGAGAATGAAGTTTTATTACTGAGCCCGACCACCAGTGTTATAAAAAATATACAGAAAGTACCGGGAAGTCGTGTCAGCCGTGGAGATGTTATCCTTTATCTTGAAACAAAAGCTGTCGAGGAACAAATAGAGAAGCTGGAAGAACAGCTGGAAGTAAAACGCAACAATCTCGAAAAAAACAGGCTTAATGCCCGTGCAGCTAATATTGAACTGGAGTATAATGTAGAAATTAAAAAACTTAAGATAGCCTCCATTAAAGCGGAGCTGGCTGATAAAGAGCAACTTCTTGAGGTGGGGGGTATTTCCCCTGCAGGTGTTGATAAAACAAAACAAGAACTGGTGCTGGCAGAAAAAGACCTGACGAATGTGGAAGAAAGAAACATGATCAGGCTGAAACAGCTCCAGGCAGATGAACAGGGACTTTTACTCGATATCAGAATCCAGGAAAGACAACTTGAATCTGAAAAGGAAATATTGAGTAAACTGACTGTCAGAGCTCCATCTGCAGGTATAATCCTCAATGTGGAAGGCAGAGAAGGAGAAAAAGTAAATGCTGATCAGTTACTGGTAAGGATGTCTGACTTATCTACCTATAAAGTAATAGGCAATATAGGTGAGCAATATGCAGAACTCATTAAAACAGGTAAGATGGTTTACACTATCCTGGATAGTGTTAAACTTACCGGGAAAATCGGGAATATTATGCCCTTAATTCAAAATAATAATGTGCAATTTGATGTACATCTTGAGCAAAGCAATCACCCGAAATTACTCCCAAATTTAAAAGTTAAACTAATGGTGGTACAGGAAATGAGAGATAGTGTCCTGAGGATGCCAATGACGGATATTTTTGAAAAAGGCAGTAAACACTCAGTATTTGTAATCGAAAATACAAAAGCTGTCCGTAAAGAAATTAAAACAGGCTTGAGAGGTAGAGATTATATTGAAATCCTCGATGGAGTAAAAGAGAATGACTGTATAATCGTTTCTGATATCTCCAAATATAGAAATGCAGAGGATTTTGATATCCGGCAACCCTGATTGTAAATAAACCGGAATGCTTGACATTCACTCTTCGCTATTAATAAAAACAAAATCAATAAAAATTTTATTATTCCCGGAAATGTTGATCCTGGTGAAAATAAATCAGATATGGATGACGGGATTACAAAATAAACCTGCTGACAATATCAGAATAATGTTAAAACAATAGTTCGTTAAATTCAATAGTTCGTTAAATTAAAATAAAACTCGAAGGCGCAATATGTTGATTATTAACAACATAGGAAATCCATGTCAGTATTGTTAAAATGTTCATTATCAACGCAATATAAAAGTTTAACGAACTGTTATTAAATTAAAATAAAACGCACAAAGGCGCAAAATGATGATTATTAATAATATACGTAATATTTAATAGTAATCCCGATGATATAACATCTGAAAAACCATTTACACATGAAAATACTTATAATTATTACAATTTCTGTTCTTATATCTTTTAAGCCTGGTTGTCTTCCGGCTCAGGACAGGATTAATTCACTAAGTCTGAAAAATGTTGTTGACCTGGCAATTAACCAGTCTCCTTCAGTAAGATATACTCAAAACAGTAATGTCAATTATTACTGGAGATATAAAAATTATCAGACCATGTTCAGACCCATGTTGGTAATTTCCGGTGACCTGCCTAATTACACCCATACTACCCAACCTGTTACCCAACCTGACGGAAGTATTCAATTCAAACAGGTTTCCAATATGCTGGCTTCATCAACACTGTCACTTAGTCAGAGAATTCCGCTTCTTGGAACCTCAATTTATGCGGCCTCCTCTCTTTCCCGTGTGCAGGATTTTAAAACCAATGCCGTTGATTTTTCCGGGGCTCCTTTAGTAGTAGGGTTTCACCAACCCCTGTTTGCATATAACTCTATGAAATGGTACCGGAAAACCGAACCACTTATATATGGTGAAGCACAAAGACGATATATAGAGTCCATCGAAAGTATTTCATACGTAGCTACAATAAGATTTTTCAGGTATCTGAAAGTTCAAACTGATTATAACCTGGCAAAGTCTAATCTTGAGAATAGTCTGAATAATCTGAAAATTGCTGAAACTAAAAGTTCTTTAGGTCAAATTTCTGAAAATGATCTTTCGCGGATACGATTGTCGGTTCTGAATGCCCGAAAAGCGCTGAATACTGCTGAAATGGAACTTAAGAATGCTGATTTTGAACTAAAATCCTATATCGGGTTAACCCAGGATGTTGCTATTGAACTACTCCTGCCATTAAATATGATTTTATTCGACATTGATGTAGACAAAGCATTGGAGGAAGCTAAGGAAAACCGTAAGGAAACACTCTCATTTGAGCGAAGGTTAATAGAAGCTAATGAGCAGCTTACACAGGCAAAGAGGAGCAACAGTCTGAGCGCTACCCTGACGGGAAGTTTTGGCACATCAAATAACGCTCCTTTAGTAGGAGATGTCTATGAAAATCCCGAGCGACAAAAAGTATTTCAGTTATCTCTCAGCGTACCAATACTTGATTGGGGAAGATCTGCCTCCCAGGTTAAACTGGCTGAATCACGCAGGGAATTAACTATTTATGAAGTAGAGAGAGAGGAGATGGATTTTGAACGGGAAATAGTTGTGCAGGTTGAACAGTTCAGTTTACTCCATGATCAACTACTCACAGCTAAAGAAGCTGACAATGTCGCTGAAAGCGGGTATCTTATCGCCTTGAAAAAATTTCAGAATGGAGAGATCACTATCACGGAAATGAACATCTTCCTTTCTGAAAGGGAAAGAGCAAAACGTGATTATATAGCCTCACTCGAATCATACTGGAGTGCATACTACAAATTGCGGATCCTTACTTTATACGACTTTGAACTGGATAAAAAAATATCTTACGGTAATCCTATGCTGAATAAAGAATAAGCTAAACTGTTTTGATTATTCAGAACTTATATCTTATCCCGGTAAAGATCCCCAATAAATATGGCCTGGCATTAATTAATTCATCCTCATTTATTGAATGCAGGTAATATTTATAACGTGGCTCAACCAGCAACATAAAATGATCGCTTATTTCATAATCAACACTTAATCCCAGATTCCCACTATAACTTATTGTCCTGATATTTTCTGTTTTACCGGTTTCTTTTTTCTCATCCCCGGATATATAAAAAACTTTATTCCCCACAAGTATGTTGGAACTGAATCCACCCAGAAGATTAAATTTTATTTTTCCGTTATTCAACCTGTATCTCAGGTTTAACGGCACTTCTATAAAATCAATATACTGCATCAATGCAGCATCAATATCTGCCATTGAATTTGCCTGATCTAAAGGACTGGTAATTGAAGTGGTAATATCAGCACGGTATTCTTCGTTCCCGCCGGAATTATATGACATATAAGTTACATTTGAATTCCCTGTTCCAATTGATCCTATCGAATTTCCAACATCTATCACAGTAGCTCCATAAAACCCTGTATTTTCAGTAAATATCTTTGAGGGATCAACACTTCCGAATGTCCGCATGTTCTCAATCTGTAAACCGTACCTGGAAAATATCATACCTGATTGTACATGCAGTCTTTTGGCTGCCTGGTAACCCACCTGTAACCCTCCTGACCAGGTAAAAAGAGCATTCTCTGCATTATTGAAATATGTTGAATTTGCCATTTCTCCATTATTAACAGTACGGTAGGAATACTCTGGTGCTGCCATACCTGAAATATACCATGTATTCCGGTTCTTCTGATCCGATGTTTCAAGTGCTGTAAGTTCTTTATTAAATTCTATAATCCGATCTATATTTTGTTGATTATCAGGAAGCTTAATGATATCTCCCAAAACACCTGCCGGAGGAGCCTGTTTAATTAGCAGGGAATATGATCTTTCCGGTGAATCACTTCTGCCTGTTAATATGGTGTTATCCTCTCCTTCCACTACTTCATTGTTATTACCGGATGAGGGAATATTATCAGTCTGCAGAACTTTCTTATTTCCGGACAATTCACTTTGAGCAGGTTCCCATGGAAGAATGGTACCTGCAAGATCTTCTTTCTCCAGTATCTGGTTACTGCTTTCTTTCTCAAATTCATTTCTCCCTGAAATAATATTTTCTTCGGATGTTTGACTATCAGGTATATTTTCAATAAAGGCATTATCAGCAGTTGTTGGAATTATTAACTGTTTAGGACCTGAAAGAAAATGCCATCCCAATCCAACCATTAGCAATAACGCAAATCCTGCAGCTATTCTCCATGTCAGGCTAATGAGGTGAATCCGTTCTTTTTTCTTTAAACCGGAAGAAACAGCAAACCAAACATCCACAGGAGGTTCTTTGCTGTAATCTTTCAGCTTTTTCCTTAAAAAATCATCTATATGTGTATTCCCGCTCATTTATTCATTATTCATTTTGCGATCTGTTGAACTACGTATAGTATTCAGTTTCTTTTGCAATATTTGGCGTGCTCTTGACAGGTTTGATTTTGAAGCGCCCTCACTTATACCAAGTATTTCGCCAATTTCCTTATGAGAATACCCTTCAATAGCATATAAATTAAAAACTGTCCTGTACGCCGGAGATAATTCCCTGATCACTGAAATCAGCTCTTCCGCACTTATATCATCGAGGATATTTTCATTATAAATCTCTTTCTCAAATGATACCGTTGCCTCATCCAGACTTTGTAACCGGATTTTGTTCCGGAGCATACCAATGGCTGTATTTATCATTATCCTGCGTATCCAACCTTCAAAAGAACCTTTTCCCTCGAACTGGTATATCTTTTCAAAGACTTTGATAAATCCGTCCTGTAAAATATCCCGGGCATCCTCATCATTGCCTGCATAATGGAGACATAATCCGTACATACGCGGGGAAACAAGCCGGTACAAAACTTCCTGTGCTTTCTTATCTCCTTTCTTACACGCTAACAATATTTTATCAGGTATTTCAGCCAATTTCCGGAAATTTGGTCTAAAAGTACAATACAAGAACAGGCTGAACAAATACCTGTGAAAATAATTGTATGTAATAGATGAAAAATTACTCTTAAAGGTTGCGTTAATAAAACAACGCAACCTTTTTACACAAATAATCATCTATATGGTGAATCAAAATTTGAGCTTGTACCTGAAAGTCACTTCCCCCTATATCCCCCAAGGGGGACTTTTTGCAAGTTGATGATTTATAGGCTCTGGGGCTGTCTCATAAGTAAAAGATATTTAACCCTGCCAGCCGCCTGCCTGTCGGCAGACAGGGCAGACAGGACAGACAGGGCAGACAGGGCAGGTATGGAACAAAGCACACAGCGCCTCCCTTCGGCCGCCGGAGGCTTTCCGAAGACGCGGCGCAGAGTAGCTTTAGCGCTCGCGGAAAGAATAATTAAAAGAATGCAAAGTATTGTAAATCAGGAATATATTTTTTGCGTCCTTTGTGCTTACTTAGAGTCCTTCGTGGTTAAAAACATTTATAAGACGGCCCCATGGGGGGAACAAGAATTGAAAATCGTAATTTCGACTTTCCGGAGCAAACTCAAATTAAGGATAATATAAATGGCCTGAATATTGTACCAATTATTGAGATTAAAACAAAAAAATATCATGAGAACTTCAGTTTTTTATGTGTTAGCTTCCATTTTTATTTTCATTTCCTGCGAAAAACAGAAAGAAGATATACCGGTTTTCAAATACCAGGATGATAAAAAGGCTGCCGATCTTATCACTGCCGGGAGTGAATTCGGATTGGATCTTTTCAAATGGATACTGGAATCAGACGATTGCCCTGACAACATGATGATTTCACCCATGAGTGTGGCAATTGCCCTGGGAATGACATATAACGGAGCCGAAGGAGATACCAAAACAGCATTTGAAAATACCTTAAGACACCAGGGATTGTCGCGGGAAGAAATAAATGACATATATAAAGCTCTGATTGATTATCTTTTAAAAGCTGATCCGAAAGTGATCTTTGAGATTGCCAATTCAATCTGGTACAGGCAGGGTTTCGATGTTTTACCATCATTCATTGATATCAATAAAAATTATTATTATGCAGAAGTCAGTGACCTCGATTTCAGTAATGCAAACGCTGTTCAGATCATAAATGACTGGGCAGCAGTGAAAACGCACGATAAGATCAAAGATGTGCTTGATAATATTCCCCCGGATGCAGTGATGTACCTTATCAATGCGCTGTATTTTAACGGTATGTGGAAATACCAGTTTGATGAAAAAAATTCATTCACCGGTAATTTCTATGGTGAAAATGATGTATACCAGGCGCAATACATGAAAAATGAAAGTACATACCGGTACCTGGAAAACGACCTTTTACAGGCTGTTGAACTGCCATACGGAAATGGCAACTTTGTGATGCATGTTTTTATTCATAAAGCCAGCAAGAGCCTCGATGATATTGTACAGTCAATTACTCCGGAAAACTGGAAAGCATGGATGGAATCTTTTGCAGAAAGAAATGAAGTCATAGTTCAGCTTCCTAAATTCAAATATGAATATAAAACTTTATTAAATGATCCGTTAATAGATATGGGACTTGGTTTAGCTTTTAACGGACCTGCAGATTTTTCAGGTATTTCCCCTGGTCATGATCTTTATATATCCCGTGTAATTCACCAGACTTTCATTGATGTAAACGAGAAAGGAACAGAAGCAGCAGCTGTCACTGTTGTTGAGATAAGAGAAACATCTTACCAGCCTAAAACCTCATTTATAGTTGATAAACCTTTTATTTATGCTATAAGTGAAAAGAATACCGGGTCACTTCTTTTTATGGGCAAAGTAGGGAATCCTTCGCTATAAGTGTATCACCTCTCCATAAGCTGCAGCAGCTGCCTCCATTATTGCTTCTGACATTGTCGGGTGGGGATGAATAGATTTGATGATCTCGTGTCCTGTTGTTTCCAGGTTTCTTGCCACCACTATTTCAGCTATCATTTCTGTCACATTTGCACCTATCATGTGTGCTCCAAGAAGTTCTCCATACCGTGCATCAAAAATAAGTTTGACAAACCCGTCTTTCTCTCCTGCAGAACTGGCTTTACCTGAAGCTGAAAAAGGGAATTTCCCTGTTTTAATTTCATAACCGGCTTCTTTCGCTGCTTTTTCAGTATATCCCACTGAGGAAATCTCCGGGTTGGTATATGTACAGCCGGGAATATTATTATAATTAACCGGTTGCGGATTTAATCCTGCTATTTTTTCCACGCAGGTGATGCCTTCAGCTGAAGCAACATGAGCAAGAGCAGGCCCATGAACAATATCACCAATTGCGTAGATACCCTTTACATTCGTCCTGTAAAATTCATCAACTTTTATTTTCCCTTTCTCCAGGTTCACCTTAAGTTCTTCCAATCCGATATTTTCAATATTCGGTGTAACTCCAACGGCTGAGAATACAACATCCACAGTATATTCTTCATTCCCTTTAGGTGTTTTCACCTGCACTTTACAGCTTTCACTCTCAACCTTTACTGATTCGACCGCTGAATTTGTCAGGACCTTGATACCTGCTTTTTTAAATGACCTTTCAAGCTGTTTCGACACTTCGACATCCTCAACCGGCACCACTTCAGGCAATAATTCTACCAGGGTAACCTGTGTCCCTATACTGTTATAGAAACTGGCAAATTCGCTCCCTATGGCCCCGGATCCGACAACCAGCATTGATTTGGGTTGTTTTGTAAGACTCATGGCCTCACGGTACCCGATAATTCTCTTACCATCCTGCTTAAGATTTGGAAGTTCCTTAGACCTTGCCCCGGTGGCTAAAATAATATGTTCTGCGGATATCGTGATTTTCTTTTTTTCGGCGGAAATTACTTCAACCCGGGAAGGCCCTGCTAATTTACCATACCCCTGGATTACATCAATTTTATTTTTTTTCAAGAGAAATTGTACTCCCTTGCTCATATTATCAGCCACCGATCTGCTACGGGCAATGATTTTTGCAAAATCAGGTTTTACTTCACCTTCAACATGTAAACCATAATCGGGAGCATGTTTTATATATTCATACACCTGGGCGCTTTTCAGCAATGATTTTGTAGGAATACATCCCCAGTTAAGGCATATTCCGCCCAGTGATTCACGTTCCACAACAGCAGTTTTAAATCCAAGCTGTGAAGCCCTGATCGCAGCCACATAACCTCCTGGCCCGCTACCTATAATTAGTACATCATATTCCATATAAAATTATTTTTTGTTGATATAAAAAACGTTACCCGTTTATAAGAAGACAAATTTACCGCAAATATGTTTAAAACAAAACATGGATAGGGATAATATTTTTGGGGGACGGGGGATCAAAGGGATCGAGGGATCAAAGGGATCAAGGGGATCAAGGGGATCAAAGGGATCAAGGGGATCAAGGGGATCAAGGGGATCAAGGGGATCAAGGGGATCAAGGGGATCAAGGGGATCAAGGGGATCAAGGGGATCAAAGGGATCGAGGGATCGAGGGATCAAAGGGATCGAGGGATCAAGGGATCGAGGGATCAAGGGGATCAAAGGGATCATAGGGAACCCAATAACCTAATAACCCAGTAACCCAATAACCCAATAACCTAATAACCTAATAACCTAATAACCCAATAACCCAATAACCCAATAACCCAATAACCCAATAACCCAATAACCCAATAACCCAATAACTATTAACAAAGGTACGGGGTTACGGCGACGGAGGATGGTATATAGAAAAATATTCTTAATAAATATGATTTTACTTTTGGAATTCGTTTTAAGAAATTAAATTTGCACTTTATTTAAACTTGATTTATTAATTAAAGATAAAAGAAATGGCATATGTAATAAACGAAGATTGTACTGCATGCGGAACCTGTATTGATGAATGCCCGGTTGAAGCGATATCAGAAGGTGATATCTATAAAATTGATCCTGAATTATGTACAGATTGCGGCGCTTGTGCCGATGTATGTCCTGTGGAAGCAATTCACCCGGAATAGCAGCAGTAACAATTCAAGACAAAAAATTACGAAACAGGCTGCTCATAGCAGCCTTTTTTTATTTCCTCAGTTTACCTATTCTCTTCCTCATTTGCCTTTTTATTGCTAATTTTGCAATTTTCATGAACCTTAACCTAAATTTATAATACTGTAAAGGTTCCTAAAATTACATTATAATGATGCTCAGTAAACAACATACTATCCTCGTAAGATTTATTTTTATTTTACTGTTGGTTGTTTCCGTATGGATGCTCACCAGTATGGGAAGATCAAAGGAAATCCCTTCCCCTGCCGATGACTCTCATGCGGAAAAATCCTTTCCCGTTTATCCTTCAATCATCCCGGAAGAACTGGAATTTGCCGGTGAAAATGTACCTCTGGACTTCATTGATGCTTATGAAAGTCTCGATCGTGAATTGCTTGTCAACCAATACTGGCATTCACAAACTATACTCTTTATTAAAAGAGCTAACCGGTTCTTCCCTGTAATTCAGAATATTCTGAAAAAACACAATATCCCTGACGATTTTAAATATCTGCCGGTTGCAGAAAGCGGACTTACAAATGTCACTTCCCCTTCAGGTGCTGTTGGGATATGGCAGTTTCTTGAAGGAACTGCAAAAGACTACGGACTCGAGATCAATGATGAAGTAGATGAAAGATACCATCTTGAAAAAGCCACAGAGGCAGCTTGCAGATTCCTTATCGATTCATTTGAGATATATGGCACCTGGACTATGGCCGCAGCTTCCTATAATGCAGGAAGAAATGGAATAAACAAGCAAATTGGACGACAGGATGAAAAAAATTATTACGACCTGCTACTCTCCGAGGAAACAGCAAGATATATTTTCAGAATACTGGCACTTAAACTTGTCCTTTCAGATCCCGGAAAATACGGATTCGTTATTTCCGAAAAAGATCTTTATCCTGAAATCCCTTACTTTGAGGTTACTGTAGATGACTCTGTAGATGACTTCTCCGTATTTGCAAAAAGATATGGAATAAGTTATAAAACTCTCAAATGGATGAATCCCTGGCTACGTGAAACAAAACTTACTAACCGATCCGGGAAAACTTATTATATCAAGATACCAAGACAAGGATTCTTCCGGAATTTTGAGATTGACAACTCTTTATTACAACCGACTTCAGATGCATTTTAATTTATGACCGGATGCAGGAGAAACTTAACGATAACTGGATTCATGTTCTGGGCGCAAGGGTACATAACCTGAAGAATATTGATGTTGACATACCCAGGAATCGCCTTTGTGTAATAACAGGATTAAGCGGGAGCGGAAAATCATCTCTTGCCTTCGATACTGTTTACGCTGAAGGACAACGCCGGTATATTGAAACCATGTCGGCTTATGCCCGGCAATTCCTTGGAAATATGGAAAGACCTGATGTGGATAAAATATCAGGGCTGAGTCCTGTTATTGCTATAGAACAGAAATCTACCAATAAAAATCCCCGGTCCACCGTCGGAACAATAACTGAGATCTATGATTTCCTGAGACTACTTTATGCCAGGGCATCTGATGCATTTTCTTACATCACAGGGGAGAAAATGGTGAAATATACTGACGACCAGATCATTCAGCTCATAATTCAGAGATATGATGGAAAGAAAATCTATCTTCTCTCCCCGGTTGTAAAAGGGAGGAAAGGACACTACAAGGAGCTTTTTGAATCTTTCAGGAAAAAAGGATTCCTCTATGCGAGGATCAATGGGAATATTGAAGAATTAAGAATGGGGATGCGGCTTGACCGGTACAAAACTCACAATATAGAACTACTGGTAGATAAACCCGAAATATCTGCAAACGACAGGAAAAGACTGAAAGATTCACTTAAAACGGCCATGGAACAAGGCAAAGGAGTGATCATGATCCTGGAACCGGATAAGCCCGAACCACAATTCTTCAGCCGCCAATTAATGTGCCCGACATCGGGTATTTCATACAATGAACCTGCCCCGCATACTTTTTCATTTAACTCTCCGCAGGGAGCATGCGGAAGATGTAACGGGCTGGGTGAAATAAATGAAATAGATATACAACGGATAATCCCTGATGCAAATATCAGCATCAGGAAAGGCGGATTTGCTCCCCTTGGCCCCTACAAAAACTCCCTCATCTTCTGGCAAATTGAAGCTGTAACTTCAAAATACGGTGTAGATATTAACACCCCGATCAAAGACATCCCTGAAGAAGTGTTAAATAAGATCCTCTATGGATCGGAGGAAACTTATAAACTGACCACCACTCCTCTCGGCAGTTCCTCCAATTATTTCCTTAGTTTTGAAGGGATAATCAATTATATTCAAAACCATAATGGAAGCGAAAACTCAAAAAGTGAGCAAAAATGGGCAAACCAGTTCATCAGGAAAGCTATATGCCCGGAATGTAACGGAGCAAGACTTAGAAAAGAAGCCCTCTGGTTTAAATTAAACAAGAGAAATATTTCCGAACTCGCGGAAATGAATATAAGTACTTTGCATCAATGGTTCAGTAATATTGAAGAATCCCTTTCTGAAAAACAAAATATCATTGCCAAAGATATCTTAAAAGAGATACGGAACAGGATAAAGTTCCTGATGGATGTAGGGCTCGATTATCTCTCGCTTAACAGGGCAGCACGGAGTTTATCAGGTGGAGAAAGCCAGAGGATAAGGCTTGCAACCCAGATTGGTTCTCAACTGGTAAATGTTCTTTACATTTTGGACGAACCCAGTATTGGTCTTCACCAGAGAGATAACCTGAAACTCATTCATTCACTCAGAAAGCTCAGGGACAGCGGTAATTCCATTATCGTGGTTGAACATGACCGTGAGATGATAGAGTCAGCTGATTATATTGTTGATATGGGTCCATTTGCAGGCAGGCATGGGGGACAAATAGTAGCTATAGGCCCTCCGGAAAAAATAAAAGTAAAGCAGACACTTACCACAGATTATCTCAATTATAGAAAAATAATCCCTGTACCTGAAAAAAGAAGGCAGGGAAGCGGTGAAAAACTGATAATCAGGGAAGCAGCAGGGAATAATCTGAAAAAAATTACGGTAGAGTTTCCATTAGGTGTATTTATTTGTATAACAGGAGTTTCAGGAAGCGGGAAATCCTCGCTCATTAACGAAACTCTCCATCCTGCACTAAGCAGGCATTTTTACCGTTCACTACAGGAGCCTTTGAAATTCAGATCTCTTGAGGGTATTGAGAATATTGACAAAGTAATTGAGGTAGACCAGTCTCCGCTGGGCCGCACACCAAGGTCAAACCCGGCAACATATACAGGTGTTTTCAGTGACATACGAAAATTATTTGAACAAACTCCTGAAGCTAAAGTGAGAGGTTATGGAGCAGGGCGGTTTTCATTCAATGTACAGGGGGGCCGTTGTGAAACCTGCAAAGGAGCAGGAGTGCAAACCATCGAAATGAACTTCTTACCTGACGTTTATGTGACCTGCAAAGAATGTAACGGGAAACGATATAACAGGGAAACACTTGAAGTCAAATATAAAGGGAAATCTATTAGCGATGTGTTAAACCTCACTATTAATCAATCTCTTGAATTTTTCAGCGGGATCCCGTCTATTTCCCGAAAACTTAAAACAATCAAAGATGTAGGGCTTGGTTATATTACCCTTGGGCAACCCTCCACTACCCTTTCCGGGGGAGAATCACAACGCATTAAACTGGCCGCGGAACTGGCAAAAAAGGAAACCGGGAAAACACTGTATATCCTTGATGAACCGACAACAGGACTCCACTTTGAAGATGTCAGGGTATTGCTGGAAGTTACCGGTAAACTGGTGGATAAAGGAAATACTGTTATTATGATCGAACATAATATGGATGTAATAAAAACAGCTGATTATATCATTGACCTGGGAAAAGAAGGGGGTGATAACGGAGGAGAAGTAGTGGCGGTTGGTACTCCTGAAGAAATCGCAAAGAATAAAGATTCATATACAGGATATTTCCTGGCTAAAACAGTAAAAACAGAACAATTATCAGAAAATTTATCTTTATCTCATTAAACGGATAGATACAATATTATCTTTTCATTCTAATAAACAGCAAGTTATGACAACACCACATGAAGAAAAAATTATCAGGGCATTTAAGCAACGCGACTGGAATGAATTAAAAACCCAGGACTCATGGCAGATATTTAAAATTATGGCCGAATTTGTGGATGGTTTCGAAAAACTTGGGAGTATAGGGCCATGTGTCTCGATTTTCGGATCTGCAAGGACAGAGCCTGGTTCAAAATATTATCAGCTGGCGGAAGATATCGCTTTCAAATTAACCCAGCATGGATACGGTGTAATAACAGGCGGGGGACCCGGTATCATGGAAGCAGGGAACCTGGGTGCAAAAAGAGGAAAAGGACGGAGCGTGGGAATAAATATTGACCTTCCTTTTGAACAAAGTGCAAACTTGTTTATCGATCCGGACAAACTGATCACATTTAAACATTTCTTCGTGCGGAAAGTTATGTTTATGAAATATGCACAGGGATTCATAGTCCTACCGGGCGGATTCGGTACATTCGACGAATTATTCGAAGCTATTACCCTTATTCAAACCGATAAGATCGGGAGATTCCCGATAATCCTGGTGGGTGAAGACTACTGGAAAGGACTGATCACCTGGATAAAAGAAGTAATGCTGGAAAGAGAAAAAAATGTATCCCCTGAAGACCTGGATATATTCACCCTGGTGAACACTGCAGATGATGCAGTGGAAGTCATAGACCAATTCTATAGCAAGTACCTGCTGAGTCCGAATTTTTAAATTGTTAGTTGTACTCCAAAGTCTTAATTTTGATTTTTAATGGTTTCCCCCCCAACCCCCTAAAGGGGGAGAGCTTTTAAATCAACAACTTGCAAAAAGTCCCCCTTGGGGGATATAGGGGGAAATGACTTTTTGGAATAGAGTCAATTGTTGATAATCCTGATGAATTGTTGATATTTTACAGGAAAACACTATTAAAACTGCTTAATTTAAATCTTAAAATTGTTCCTGTTTATATCATCATATAATATGATCAGGTATTTTGTGTTATTAATCAATGTATTAGGAGCAATATTCATATCTCTCTTCATCAACCAGGATATTGAAATAAAGATGAATGTCCCTGACCAGGTAAAAGCAGGTGAAGAATTCAACGTTGTTCTTGAAATATCAAAAGGTACTCTCGAAAGCTTTTCAAGATTCCAGCAGGACCTCCCCTATGGTCTCACAGCATCAAGGGTTGCAACTGCAAATGCTGACTTTTCATTTGAAAACCAGCGGATCCGGTTAATCTGGCTGAAACTTCCCAAAGAACAAGCCATAACCGTTACTTATAAAATACAGGTAGATGAACGGTTAAAAGGGACCTTCTCACTGGAAGGTGAATTCTCTTATATTGAAGGAAATGAGCGTAAGAATATCAGTATTAAAAGCCCGGGACCTGTTTCCATCATCCCATCCCCCCTGTTAACAGCTGACCAGTTAATTGATATACAAGATTATCAAAAACAAGCCCTGGCAAAAATTGAAGAAGGAAAAACAGCAGGAAAATTGTCCTGTACCAGGGACACACCGGTTCAAACCAGCCCGCGCGAAATAACTGTCGAAATACTCCTTAATAAAGGAACGTTGAATAAATTTGCAAAAATAGAAGAACATATACCCGAAGGATATATGGCAGGAGAGATAGATTCAAAAAACGGTATATTTAGTTATGAAAATAGTACTGTTAAAATTCTCTGGATGAATTTACCTGAAGATCAGGAGTTTACCGTGAAATACAAAATTATTCCGGAAAAAATCAAACCACTTTCAGAACTGAATATTTCAGGTACTTTCTCATATATTAGCGGAAATCAGACAAAAACACTTGAAATAATAGAAAAAAAACCTGATCTTGCAATTGTTAACGAAGTTACGGAGGAGGATAATATCAGTATCTCCTTTGAGGATGATATTAAACCTGAACCTGTTAAAGAAGTGGTAAAACAGGCTGAAGAAATAGCAGAGCAAAAACCGGTGGAACGGGATGCAGTAAAAACACCTGAAAAAGTACAGGGAAATGATACTTTTATTCTGATACCTGAAGCAGGAATTTACTACAGGATCCAACTGGCTGCCGGACACAAACCGGTGAATATCCCTGTATATTTCACCCGTCTGTCCGTAAAAGAAGATGTAAAAATGGAACATCATGAAGGATGGCGTAAGTACAGTATCGGTTCGTTTAAGGAATACAGGGAAGCAAGAGATTACCGGAACCTGGTATGGAAAAACACGCCTATACATGATGCTTTCGTTTCAGCCTATAATGAGGGTTCAAGAATAAGTGTCCAGGAAGCCCTTATGATCACGGATCAAAAATGGTACCGTTAACAGTTTTTCTGAAAAACAGGGAAAAAACTATGCGCAGGATCATTTTTCTTTTATTTGTATTCCTCTGTGCTTTCCAGGTCATCAAAGCACAGGAAGACCCTTATGAAGAATTACTGAAAGAAAAAATTCTTATTGAAAATCCTATTTATAAGCCTGTCATTGCATTTGGTACCGGAGTATTGAATTTCCACGGTGACGTCAGAAATAACAATCTGAACCCGTTAATAGGAGATAATGCATTCAAATTAAATCTGTCCGCTTTTGTTGATCCCGGAAGGTATTTCAAAGTTAATTTCTTTCTTATTTACGGATCTTTATCAGGAAACGCAAGTTCCCTGATTAACATGGCCGATAACCTGAACTTTAAAACAGATATAGTAGATTTCGGTGTAAACGCTGAATACACGTTCAACCATTTCTTTAAAAAAAGGAAATGGATCAAACCTTTTCTTTCGGTTGGAATGGAAAATCTTCAGTTCACTCCTAAGGGAGATTTATTCGGTAGCGAAGGAATATTTTATAATTACTGGTCCGATGGTACGATCCGTAACATTCCTGAATTACCTGTATCATCCGAACCAAGTATTTTGATCTACAGGGACTATGTTTATGAAACCGACCTGCGATCCTGGGAAAATGATCAATATGGCCTGGGCAATTACGGGAAAAATACTTTCTCAATCCCGCTGGATGCAGGACTGGATTTCAGGGTATCAGAACGTGTTAACTGCAGGCTGGGAACATCTTTGCATTTTACAATGACAGATTTTCTCGACAATGTTGGATCAAGCGCGGAAGATACTTATCATCAGGGTAACAGCCGTAAAGATTTCTTCTCCTATAACTATTTCACCGTGCACCTCGATTTATTCTCCCAACCTAAAGAACAGATCATCGAAAAACTTTTTCTTGAACTTGATTTCGATGATATTATGTTTGGGGATGAAGATGGTGATTTTATCCTTGATCCGGTGGATGAATGCCCCGAAACTCCTTATGGTGTCATTGTTGATGCCAAAGGTTGTCCTCTGGACGGAGATAATGACGGGGTTCCTGATCATCTCGATGATGAACCAAATACTGCTCAGGGAGCATGGATTGATAAAAACGGTATCACGGTTACAGAAGAACAGTTCATGGAACTGATAACACGCCGGAATGAAGCCATGAGCAGGGAAGATGTTAATAATTACCTCAATACTATCGGTAAAGGATATACAAGAAAAATCATTACGGAGATACCTCAGAAATTCAAGAAACTGGATAAGGACAAGGATGGATATATTTCCTTTGATGAATTACTTAGAGCAATTGATGATTATTTTGATGATAAATTAAAATATAGCGTGGAAGATATCTATGAACTGAATAACCTCTTCTTTGCGCAGTGATTATTTTAACTTCTGAGTTCTGTCAAACTGGCGTTTCGTATCTTTCAGTTTAATTGATTCCCGTTTATCGTACAGTTTCCTACCCTTTGCAAGCCCAATCTCCAGTTTAACAAATCCTTTATCAGAAATAAAAATTCTTAAGGGAATAATGGTGAGTCCAGTTTCCCTGACTTTTCTGTCGAGTCTTTTTAATTCATTCCTGTTGAGCAGTAATTTTCTTTCTCTTCCGACTGAATGGTTTGAAAAGCTTGCCAAAGCATATTCCGTGATCTGCATATTTCGTACAAAAAGCTCATCTTTAATGAAATAGCAATAAGCATCAGCCAGGCTTACTTTTCCCATCCGTACAGATTTTACCTCCGTTCCAAGCAATACCATACCTGCAATGAACTTCTCAATAATCTCAAAATCATGATAAGCTCTCTTGTTCCTGATATTTATAATATTTGTATTTTTCATTGCCAATGTTCGGATGAGACGGCAAATTTAGTTAATTTTCGCTATTATTCAGAAATACTGAAAATGAAAAACCCTGATAAACCTTTGCTTATTGTAATTCTTGGGCATACAGCCGGGGGAAAGACTGCTTTTGCCGCATCATTGGCTCAAAGGGTAAACGGAGAAATCATAAGCGCTGATTCACGGCAGGTATACAGGGGAATGGATATCGGTACAGGTAAAGATTACCATGACTATGTAATTAACGGGGAAAAAATAAAAGTCCACCTGGTAGATATCGCAGATCCCGGGTATGAATACAATGTATATGAGTTTCAGAAAGATTTTATACATGCCTGGCATGATATCCGTTCAGCAAATAAACAAGTACTTCTTTGCGGAGGAACAGGACTCTACCTCGATGCAGTGCTTAAACAATACCGGTTAATTAATGTGCCTGTGAATAATGACCTTCGAAATGAACTGGTAAAAAAGAATATTGATGAGCTGACTGAAATCCTCCGGAATTTTAAAAATCTGCATAATAAAACAGATATAGTAAATAAAAAGCGACTTATACGCGCTATAGAAATTGAAACCTATTTGCAATGCCATCCTACCGTTATACGGGAATTTCCTGATTTCAGACCTCTCGTTTTAGGAATAAGGTTCAGCCGGGATGAGAGACGTAACAGGATCACACAAAGATTAAAGGACAGGCTGAAAAGTGGGATGATAGAAGAAGTTGAAGGACTGATAAATTCAGGCGTCTCCAAAGAAACCCTGGTTTTTTACGGGCTTGAATACAAGTACCTGGCATGGTATTTAGAAGAAAAGTTTAGCTACGATGAAATGTTTGAAAAACTTAATACCGCTATCCATCAGTTTGCAAAACGCCAGATGACCTGGTTCAGGAAAATGGAAAGAGAAGGGGTACAAATTCACTGGATTGACGGAGAAAAAGATATGGAGGAAAAGATATCTGTTGCAATGAAATTGTATGCGGAATATGCCTAAAATAAAATTACATATCCACGTTTTCCTGTACAAACAATTCTCTTGAATCAAGATCAAGTCCGATCAGATTCCCGTAACCCTGGATGTCATTATATACACAACCCCCATCAATATTAATGGAGTCTGTCAATTTCCTGTTGTTAGTTTTTATTATTTTTTCCAGGGGTAAAGGAGTATGGCCGTGGATGATGATCCTGTTCTTCACTTTTTCCCCGTTGTATGTATAATTTCTTATCCACAACATAGATTGGGTATCCTTAAAAATATCATCTGCAAAAAAGTTCAATCCTGCATGAACAATAATATAATCCTCCAGTTCGAAATAATATGGCATATCAGAGATAAAGTGACAGATTTCGTCGGGTATTGATCTTAATAAGATATTACTGTAACTGAATGCTTCCGGTATATTAAAACTATGAAGGGTTTCTTCAGCGCCGTTATATAACCAGTTGACCATAAAGTTATCATCCTCAACTGCTTTTAAAAACATATCTTCATGGTTTCCCTTGATACAGTTAACTTTATATCCCTGTGCACGTAATGTTAGCAGGAGTTCCAGTACTTCACGTGAATGCGGCCCCCTGTCAATATAATCCCCCAGGAAGAAGATATGATCATTTTTTGAAATTTTCATTTTCTCCTCCAGCAGTTTGCTCAGAGTGTAATAGCAACCATGAATATCACCGACAACCAGTCTTCTTTCCACAGTCAGATAAAAATAAATGCTACGTGAATTCCCACTTTACCAGGTAAATAAGATAGAATAATGACAGAGTAATAATGAAATTTACAACAGAGAATGCATAATTATACAGGATACGCAGATCTTTCACCTTTCTCCGGAGCATAATAGCAATATTTGGAATAATAAATGCTATTAAAACTATGATAATAAAGATATGATATTGTTTATCAAAGGCGATTTCGCTGAAGTTTCCCGGTCCTCCTGAGAAAAACAAAGCCAGGTAGGCAAGTACAATGAATACGAGTAAATAAGCCAGGTAGCTGAGTTTATAAATTACGGTTGAAACAGGTCTTCTTTTGTGAATACGAAAAGGCTTCAATATCAGGATGGTAACTATATACAGAAAAACGAATGTACCAATAAAGATCGTATGCAATAAGAAACTAAAAAATCCATTCATAGCAGTACCTTTTAAATTAATATTTCAACCAGGTATCCAGCCATTTGAAGAATTCCCTTTGCCAAAGGATACTATTTTGTGGTTTTGTAACAAAATGCGTCTCATCAGGAAACACAAGCAATTTAGATGGTATTCCCCTCAGTTGTGCAGCATTGAAAGCCTGGATACTTTCAGTATAGGGAATCCTGAAATCCTTTTCTCCGGTGATTATCAATATAGGAGTATCCCATTTGTCAACAAAGCGATGAGGAGAAAAGTCAAAACTTCCCGGGCGTGGTTTTTCCCAGTAAGCTCCTTCGTAATCGTGGTTGACAAAAAACATTTCTTCTGTAGAAGCATACATACTTTCAAAATTATAAATACCGCAATGTGAGATGAAGGCTTTAAATCTTCCTTCATGATGTCCGGCCAGGTAAAAGACTGAAAATCCCCCATAACTGGCTCCTATTGCTCCCAGGTGCTCTTTGTCAATAAAAGGTTCGTTGCTCAGGGCATCAATAGCGCTAAGGTAGTCCTTTATATTCTGACCACCATAATCACCGCTTATCTGGTTATTCCATTCACTGCCAAAGGTAGGCAAGCCTCTCCTGTTGGGAGCCACAATAATATATCCGTTTGCTGCCATGATCTGGAAATTCCAGCGATAGCTGAAAAACTGGCTGACAGCACTCTGAGGGCCTCCCTGGCAATAAAGAAGGGCAGGATATTTTTTTTGAGGATCAAAACCCGGAGGGTAAATAATCCATACCAGCATTTGCTTATTATCTGTGGTTGTTATCCATCTCTCTTCGACATCTCCGAAATTAATGTTATCGTAAATATTCTTATTAATAAAACTTAACTGAGTCTCTTCCCCTGAGGCAGGATCAATGGAAAATAATTCCGGGGCCATGGACATAGACATTTTGTTTCCAATCAGCAGGTTATTCCCTGTTTCAAATGAAATGTAATCCTGTCTGCCAGAAGTTACCGGGCGGATATTTTTTGTCTGTAAACCGGCAATATATAACTGGTATGTGGCTTTCACCCCTGAGATAAAATATATGCTATTGCCATCCTTTGCCCAGGCAATATGTGTTGCATCCTGGTCAATATTCTGAGTAATATAATCCACTTCCCCGGTTTGCAGGTCCATTACAATTAATCTGTCTTTATCTGCTTCAAATCCAGGTGTTTTCATACTCTGCCAGGCAATTTTTGAACCATCGGGGGAGAAAACAGGGTAACGATCATAACCTTTCATCCCTTTTGTAATATTATCTGTAGTGCCCGATTCCGTGTCATAAATATAAATATCTGAATTTGTGCTTAATGCATAATCCTTTCCCTTCATTTTTTTACAGGTATAGGCAATATACCGCCCATCCGGGCTCCACCTGATTTCCGCCTGGTCGAAATAAGGTGACATTGGAGCATCCCAGGGTTCACCTTCCATAATATCCTTTCCGGTTGATATTTTTTCATCAGAATATGCTGTGAAGTATATATGGGAATAAGTACCATCGCTCCACCGGTTCCAGTGCCTGTACATCAGATCCTCTGCCATTCTTACATTAGCAAGGGGCAGATCAGGGTAGAGATCTGATAACGCAGGTTCCATTTTTACTTTTTTAATAAATAATATTTTACTCCCATCCGGAGAATATTCAAAACCATTAATACCACCTTCGATTCCGGTGATTCTGACTTTACCGGTGCCATCCGGATTCATTTCGAAGATCTGGTCAGACTCCTTATAAAGCCCTGTAAACCCTATTCTCTTCCCGTCAGGTGTCCATCGCACATTGGAATATGAATCGTCTGAGGCAGTAATTTTTACAGGAGAACCTCCCTTAACAGGAAGCGTGAAAATGTCAGTAATATTCTTATTTGTTTTACTATCGTAGCGGGTCACTGTATATGCAATTACAGTGGCGTCGGGGGAAAGACAAAATTCGCCAAGCCGGCCAAATTTCCAGAGAATTTCAGGGGAGAGAATTCCACGGGTAATCTCCTCTTCAGTTAATTTTCCGCTGAAATCAGAAGTATCAGAAGTAGCATCGTTTTTTTCTGATTTACAGGAAGTAATAGTAATTACAAAGACAAACAACAAGAAAGTAAGTAAGTTTTTCATGGCAGGAGGATTTTTTATTGAGCTAATATAATAATTAAGAGAAAGTTAAACAAACTTATGGAAAGTATATTGTAATAAAATATATTGAAGTAACTTTACTGACCTGATATAAAGTTTTAATAGAATCGTTCTTTCTATATTAATCTTTATTATAAAGTACATTATTTAGTTATATTTATATTTTGAGTTGATAATGAACATTTTAGTAATGAACTTGCTCCGAAAAGTTGTTTCCCCCTAAATCCCCCAAGGGGGACTTTTTGCAAGTTGCTGATTTATAGGCTCTCCCCCTTTAGGGGGCAGGGGGGGAGAACCATTGAAAATCGTAAATTCGACTTTTTAAAGTATACTCAATAATTCATTTTTAAATTACGCTTGTCGTTAAAAATCAACATTTAGCGCCATTATGTCTATGCGTTTAATATAAGTTTAACGAACAATTGTAAGAATAAATTTACAATATAAAAACAACTTAATATGGCTATCCCAACCACCAGAACAAAAGAAAACGCCGAAATTTCAATTGACAGGGAAAAGTGCAACGGATGCGGACTATGTGTGTCTGTATGCAGTGACTTCAGCCTGAAAATGGAAGACAACAAAGCTGCAATTAACGAAACTCCATTTTTCGGATGTATCGGTTGCGGGCACTGTATGGCAATTTGTCCCACCGACGCAATTGAAATTCATGGACGTACTATCAGTCCTGATGATATGTTCGATCTGCCACCAAAGAAGAATGCCGCTGACTTCAACCATGTTCTTGCCTTATTGCAAAGACGCAGAAGTATCCGAAAATTTCAAGATAAAAAGGTTGACCCGGACACTATTGAAAAGATACTGCAAGCTGCAAAGACTGCACCAATGGGTATACCTCCTTCCGATGTTCATATCCTGGTATTGGACAGTAAAGAAAAAACACATGCTTTTGCCAGGGATTTCTGCAAATATCTTGAAGGCATGAAATGGTTTGTATCAGAATGGTTTTTATCCCTCATGAGGCCCTTCTGGGGAAAAGAAAATGCCGAATTATTCCGTGGATTCATCAAACCTCTTTTCAGTATATACACAGAAAACATGGAGAAAGGAATTAATCATGTTAATTACGACGCTCCCCTCGCAATGTATTTTTACGGTTCACCTTTTACTGATCCTGCTGATCCGATTGTTGCTGCCACCTATGCAATGATTGCGGCTGAATCACTGGGACTGGGAACATGCATGCTGGGTGCTGTTCACCCATTCATACAGAGTGGGAAGAAAGCAGAAAATTTCAGGAAAAAGCAGGGAATATTGTTTAAAAGCAGGGAAGGACTTTTTGTTATTTTCGGATACCCGGCATTTAAATATAAAAAGGGGATAAGACGCTCATTTGCAAATATTAATTAAATCAACAATATCTCCCCCAACTTAATTAACCCATTAACCTAATAACCCAATAACCCAATAACCCAATAACCCAATAACCCAATAACCTAATAACTTATTAGCATAATAACTAAACACTTCCATCCCAAAAAAGCAGAATATTTAAGAAATAATTTGCATTAATTAGCTTCAGGAATTATTTTTAACTGCTATATCACTGATTTTCTTTAATCCTTCTGTAAAGTATTATCATTTATGAGTCAATAATGCTCTATTAAAAATAAAATCTTATGAAACTAAAAAGAAACATTACTGTATTAGTGTCATTAATTATTGCTATATCTGTAATTGCTGCATTATTTGGAATTTTTTCCCATAATGGTTCCGGAACATATGAGTATTTATCAATCCGTGGAAAAACAGTTGAGATATACGGAAAAGGTATATACAGGCACATGTCATCTGATGTAGCCATCCAGGGTATTGCCCAGGATTATGTGACTTTATTTATTGGGATCCCTGTTTTATTCATTTCGTTAATAGCTTTCAGAAAAAATTCAATAAAAAGCCGGTTTATACTTGCCGGAACTTCCGGATATTTCTTTGTCACATACCTGTTTTATACTGCAATGGGAATGTATAATATAATGTTCCTTGCATACATAACCCTGCTTGGTTTATCATTCTTTGTCTTATTCAACCTGCTTTTATCAATGGAATTAGTGAATATTAAGCAATATTTCGATATAAAAACACCTGTAAAATTTGTGGGATGGTTTCTTATGGTTAATGCATTTTTAATTGCCTTGCTTTGGTTAAGTAAAATATTACCTCCATTATTGGATGGAACTATTTATCCTGAAGACCTTCAACATTATACAACATTAATAGTCCAGGGATTTGACCTGGGATTACTGTTACCGATTTCTTTTATTTCCGGATTGCTCATGGTTAAAGGGACTCCTTTGGGATACCTTGCAGGAACAACCTATATTGTTTTTCTTTCGGTGTTAATGACAGCATTAACTGCAAAAATAATTGCAATGGGAATGAATGGGATCAATGTGATTCCTGTAATATTTATAATACCTTCTATAAATATAATTACTATTCTCAGCTCCTTTTTTATGATAAAAAACATAAAGAACATTATAATGTAACACAAATCCTCAAAATAAAATTAAAGTAACAAAAAAATATTACCCTTCTCATATACTACATATAAAAAAACACATTATTTTTATTACCCAAATTTGAGGGATCACTTAAAAGAATTTTTAATAATAATGAGCTAGCACCCGGAGAATTTCAACATGTGATATTTCATTGTACAACCATGGTGGAAGCGACTGTTCCATGGTATTTCATGTTTAAGATTTATTGAAAATCATCGGTTTACAATTAACCGTGATATTGAAGTCTGTGCATTTAGTATGGGGTATAGGATTTTTTTATGGTCATTTGAACACATTATTTAAAAATAAATTATTTATCATCTTATTCTCAAACCTATGAAAACACTGTTTACCCCAATTAGCCTCCTGTTATTTGCTGTTCTTTCTTACTTACCGGGATTAAACGCCCAATCCCCCCAGAAAATGAGCTACCAGGCAGTAATAAGAAATTCAAACGGAGACCTTGTAACAAATCATGAAGTTGGAATGAAAGTAAGTATATTACAGGGATCTGAAACAGGAACCCTCATTTTCCGGGAAATATACAATCCAAATCCACAAACAAACAGCAACGGACTGGTAACCCTGGAGATTGGAAGCGGGATTCCCTTAACCGGCAGCTTTTCAGAGATCGACTGGTCAAATGTACCTTATTTTCTGAAAATTGAAACTGATCCTTCCGGAGGAACAACCTACAGCCTTGTAGCTGTAAGTGAATTGCTGAGCGTTCCTTATGCTTTATTTGCCCAGTCAGTCAGTAACCCGGGATCAACCCTTTGGCACGACGGAGATGGAGTGGTAACTACCAGTGAAAAAGTAGGGATAGGAACAAATTCACCGATAGGAAAGCTTGAAGTACGGGGATCAAATCCTGATGATGGTGTAACTGTTACTATCGGTAATTCCGATGATACTCATGCAATTACTATTTTTGGCGGACGACAAAACGATCCCAATCCTTTTATCCGGTGGAATGATGGTGATCCCCTGCGATTTGTCACAACTCAAAACGGTTGGGATGAGAAGATGAGGATTTCAAGTAATGGAAACGTAGGTATTGGTGTCAGTGAAGTTACTGAAAAACTGGAAGTAAACGGAAATGTGGATGTACACGATAACTACATTAAGAATGTTGCGGATCCTGTGAATGAGCAGGATGCAGCAACAAAAGCTTATGTTGACAGTATCCTGAATGCATTTGGAATTGTTTTACCGGATAATTTTGCTGGTACTGTGACCGATGTTGATGGTAATATTTACAGGACAGTCACTATTGGTACACAGACATGGATGGCAGAAAACCTGAGGGTAGGGAGATATAAAAACGGAACGTTGATTTCCCAGGTGACATCAAATACAGACTGGAATAACTTATCTACAGGTGCATGTTGCTATTATGATAACAATAAAACACTCTATGGTACTATTTACGGAGCCTTGTATAACTGGTATGCAGTAAATACAGGTAACCTGTGCCCCCAGGGCTGGCATGTTCCGTCAGATGCTGAATGGACAACATTAACTACATATCTTGGTGGTATTAATGTGGCAGGAGGCAAACTAAGGGAAACAGGAAATAAATATTGGAATATGTATAACTATGTTCCAACCAATGAGACAGGATTTTCAGCGCTGCCAGGAGACTCAAGGCAGTTAGGGGAATTTACAGGTTATCTTGGTATTTATGGTTACTGGTGGACTTCAACAGCTTATTCAACAACAAATGCATGGTACAGGTCTATGGCCTGCAATGAAATAAAAGTAGGGGCAAATTACTTTGATAAAAAAAGCGGATTTTCTGTCCGTTGTATAAAAGATTGAATAAAAATAATTCCTGTAAATGCATCAACAATTTAAGATACCAAAAGGTTGGGTAATTTTCCTCTGGATAATGACTCCTCCTCTGATTGCATTATTCGTCTGGTTAATGCTTTTCCCTTTTTCTTTTGATCTTCCTCTTTTTACTCTGTTTTTCTTTGCACCGATATCCCTGGGAATGATTGCACTAATGGTTTTCGGGCTTATTGATGCAATGAAACGCCGGTTTATTGTGGATAAAGATAAAATTACACTGGTCGGGATCTTCAGGACAAGATCTTTATCCCTAAATGAAATAAAGGGGTATAAACAAGATGTAAATTACCTGTCTTACATACCAAAAGAAACAGACGGCAAAATTCTTAAGGTTCCCACTTATATGGGCCATTATCAGCAATTGATGGAATGGACCCGGCAGAATTTCACTGATCTCGGAGTGGAAGAACTTGTAAAGGAAGAAAAAGAGATCCTTGCAAACAATGTCCTGGGAAGAACCACTGAAGAACGCGAAGATAAGCTGCACCGAACAAAAAAGCTGGCCGGGGCTCTAAATATATTCGCACTGATCACGGGGCTGGCAACATTATTCTATCCTTACTTCTACTTCATTCAGATCCTATTGTGCTGCCTGATACCTGTGACCGGTCTAATTGCTTACAGAACGTCAAAGGGACTGATAAAATTGGATGTTAAATCAAATTCAGCATACCCGGCCATATTCACGAGTCTGTATATACCTTCCTCAGCTTTGGCAATAAGGGCATTGATGGATTATAACATTTTCAGCTACAGCAACTTCTGGAGAACAGGGATAATAGTATTTCTTATAGTCAGTTTTTTTATGCTGAGTGATATCCTGAAGAATTATGACTTTAAAAAAGGTATAACTTACCTGACCCTCTTTGGCCTGTTACTATTTCCAACGCTATTTGCTTACGGAGCTGTTTTGACCTCCAACTATATTTTCGACCAGGGAAAACCGCTTACTTATAAAGCAGAAGTACTCGACAAATCCATAAGTTCCGGAAGAACAACCAGGTATTATATTAAAACAGGGGAATGGGGCCCTCAGACCGGAACCAGGGAAGTTACCGTTTCAAAGACTGTTTATGAAGACAGGGAAATTGGTGATTCAGTTACTATTTATTTTAATAAAGGTTTTTTTAATATCCCTTATTTCATTATAACTGAATAGCTTAATACTTTATACACATTCAAAATAAAAAATTGGCTTGTTAAGCTTACGAATTTCTATACCCCAAATCACTAAATCATCAAATCATCAAATCATCAAATCATCAAATCATCAAATCATCAAATCATCAAATCACTAAATCACCCAATAACCCAATAACCTAATTCTATAAACTCCCCCCAAAATCCCTACTAAATTTCTCCGCCAGTTTCTCCGGCCAGTTGCTGGTAGGTTCGAGTTTCCCGTTAAAGAACCTTAATACTGCTGGTTCTTCAACAAATCTTAATCCTCCTACCAGTTCGCGGTTATCATGAAGCCATTTGATCCTGTCAATAATAAACATAGTTTGTGAAAGGGTAAAAACCCTCCGTGGGAAAGCAAGCCGAAGTAATTCAAGGTCTGCGAGGACATCTTTTCCGTTTTCATCCCTGACACTGGAGATAGTACCCCGTTCCATTCCCCGGCATCCGGAAATAATATACAATGCTGATGCCAGTGCACCGGCAGGATATTCCTCCTGTGGTACATGTGGTAAAAATCCCTTTGCATCCAGATGACAACCTAGTGCTCCGGCAGGTGTAATAACCGGTATCCCCATCTTTTCGAGCTCGTCCACTGCATAAGCGATAAAAGAAGGTGACTGACTGATCACAGTTTCATCTGTAGTTTCATAAAGACCAACTGCCATAGCTTCAATTTCCCTGACAGACATTCCTCCATAGGTCATAAAACCTTCAAATAAAGGAATGAGATCACGCATTTTAAGAAAAAGATCTTCATCACTGGTACAGATACCACCTCCTCTTGTTGAACTGACTTTACGGCTGGAGAAATACACGATTTCTGCCAGACCGCACATTTCCAGGAGGATATCTTTGACGGGGGTATGTTGGTATCCCTGCTCTCTTTGTTTAATGAAGTAAGCATTTTCACCGATCAGGCTTGCATCCAGAACAACCATAATACCATGGTCAATCGCAATTTTCCTTATTTCTTTCATATTTTGCATAGAAAAAGGTTGCCCCCCGATAAGGTTGGTTGAAGCTTCAAACCTGATAAAAGGAATTTTGTCAGCCCCATATTTTTTAATAAGATCCAAAAATTTCCCGGCGTCAATATTACCCTTAAAAGGGTGATCACTCTTGATTTTCAAAGCCTCATCGGTAAAGATTTCAAAAATTATTCCACCGTTAAGCTCCATATGTGCCTTGGTAGTAGTGAAATGATAGTTCATAGGGATAACATCACCCGGTTTAATAAACACCTGGGAGATAATGTTTTCAGCGGCTCTTCCCTGGTGAACAGGAAGGATGTACTTCTTGCCAAATACTTCCTGCAGAGCAGCTTCCATACGGTAAAAACTTTGTGATCCGGCGTACGCATCATCTGCCTGGAGCATGGAGGATACCTGGTTATCACTCATAGCATTTGTCCCGCTGTCAGTTAACATGTCGAGAAAAATGTCCCTGGTGTTCAGCAGAAATGTATTGTATCCGCCTTTCTTAATGGCATCCAGCCTTTCTTTAATAGGTTTAAGGTGTAACTTTTGCACTATCCGTACTTTGTGCAATTCGACAGGGATATTTTTACCATTATAAAATTTTACCTGTATAGATCCGTTTTGTTCCATTATTATTGTGTTATTTAGAATTTAAATTATAATATTCTTGCACTAAAAAATACCTGATCCGGACATTTAATTAGTTCCGGATAATATCGTTTAAGTTTACTTCAAAAAGTCTTAATTACTATTTTCAATGGTTATCTCCCCCAATCCCCCTAAAAGGGGAGTCGCTGGAAATAATCAAGTTAAGTAAAGTCCCCTTTAGGGGATTTAGGGGGAAAAAACTATTCGGAGTAGACTCCTATTTCAATATCTGTAAATTGGCGGAAAATAAATCTTTTGGAAATGTACTCAGAAATATACCCGCATACCTGAAGCTTTTCTGAATTCTCTCTAAAACTTTTCGGACGGGCAAATATATTAATAAGATTTAAATTTTAAAACCCATTCCTAAAAGTAAATATTCTGCTAAGATTTGTTGTATCCTCCTGCCCCTAAAGGCTACTCTTTATACATAAGTCTGTTCAGAAAAGAACAAATAATTACAGCGTGCTTTGTACCGTATTCTTTGAAAAAATATCATTCTTCCTGTTTAACCACTCCGTAAGGTAAATGATGTAAAAATAATAAAGCTCTCACTTAAAGACAGGGAGACCCCTCACTGGCGTTCGGGGTGACAATTTGCATAAGGCGCTGGGGTTGGGAGCCAGGGGGCGGGCTTCACCCGCCCCCTGGCTCCCAACCCCCTAAATAAGAGGCAAATGCTGTCATTCCGAACGCCATTGAGGGATCTCTTGTCTAATAACAAGCTTATCAGGAAATCAAGTCAGGGCTTCTGCTACAACGAAAGTGCTTCCCCCGATAAAGATCATATCCTCCTTATCTGCATTTCTTTTTGCGGCATTTATTGCTTCGGTCACCGACGGATACGAAAATCCATACAATCCTGCCATTGCCGCTGCATCTTTCAGTTCTTTGTGGTCCATAGCCCTGGGAATAGCGGCTTGCGTGAAATAATATTCGGCTTCAGGAAGCAATACCGGCAATATGGAATGTATATCCTTATCCTTTACTATTCCCAGGATGACATGAAGCTTTTTATAGGGTGTTTGTTTTATCTGCCGGAAAACCATACTTAATCCTTCCCGATTATGAGCTGTATCGCATACTAAAAGAGGATCCTTCCCTATTACTTCCCAACGGCCACGTAAACCGGTCAACCTTCTTACCTCGCTGATCCCTTCCAAAACTGATCTTTCCGAAATTTTTAAACCACCTTCTCTCAGACTATCAATGGTCTGCAAAACAGTCGGGATATTCCTGGTCTGATAATTACCGGGAAGATCGGTAGCGACATGTATAATACCTCTTTCACTTTGGATGGTAAGGACATGTTCGTTCTCTGAAACCAGATAATTGCTGATAGTTTTATACTTCTGATCAGCATATACAAGACTTGAGTTATTCCCTTCAGCATATTCATTAAAAACCGGGTATGTTTCAACCTGGTATTCTCCAACAATAACAGGTATATGAGGTTTAATGATGCCTGCCTTTTCAGCCGCAATTTTTTCCAGTGTGTTCCCTAAAAACTGAGTATGATCGAGCCCAATATTTGTTATTACAGAAACCAGGGGATTGATGATATTTGTTGAATCGAGACGTCCACCCAAACCTGTTTCAATAACAGCTATATCCACTTTTTCCCTGAAAAAGTAACTAAATGCCAGGGCAACTGTCATCTCAAAAAATGAAGGCTGAACCTGGTCTATTATGTTCTTGTTTTCATTAACAAACCTTACTACCTCATTTTCAGGGATCATTCTCCCGTTAATTTTTATTCTTTCCCTGAAATCTTTCAGATGAGGAGAGGTATAAAGCCCGGTACGATAACCGGCTTTCTGCAGAACGGCAGCCAGCATATGGGATACGGAGCCTTTCCCGTTTGTTCCTGCAACATGAATGGTTTTAAAATATTTATGCGGATGGTCGAGATGTTCATCCAGGATAAAAGTATTATTTAAATCTGCTTTATAAGCTGCCTGTCCTATTCTCTGGAACATTGGAAGTGAAGAGAACAGGAAGTCCAGCGTTTCCCTGTAATTCATTTCAATAAGGATTTGCCCACGTATTGTAAAATATCCTGTCAGGTTTAAATCTATCCGGGATTTCCTTTTCTTCATCAGGATATCCCAATGAAACGATTGCGAATGGCAGGACATGAGAAGGCAAAGAAAATAATTCCCGGATTGCATTCATCCGGTTCTCCCTGGGATATAGGCCGATCCAGCAGGAGCCAAGTCCAAGTGAAGTGGCAGCCAGTAACATATTTTGTGTTGCTGCCCCGCAATCAGCTATCCAGTAACCGGTATCGTGCTGAAGTAACTCATCACCACAAACAAGGACAGCATGACTGGCGGTTTCCAGCATTTTTGAACTGCGATGAATTTCCATAATCCTTTCCATGATCTTCCTGTCGTCAATAACAATGAAATGCCATGGTTGCTTGTTTACAGCAGACGGGGCATACATAGCCGCCCGAATCACTTCCAGTATAATCCCCTTTTCAATTTTCTGAGGTTTATATCTCCTGATGCTCCTGCGTTTTAGTATAATATCTGTAATATATGCCATAAATTGAGATTAAATTGAGTTTTCAACATGTTATCAACTAAGATAAGGCTGATTTATTTATTAATTTTACAAGCGCTAAAATTAGTTAAAATAGATTTTATGAGGAAAGAAAGGAAGATCTTTATTATTGACACCAACGTACTTTTGCACGATTACAAATGTATTTATAATTTCCAGGAGAATGATATTATTATTCCTATACCGGTGCTGGAGGAACTTGATAAATTTAAAAGAGGCAATGATCTGATAAATTATCATGCACGTGAATTCACAAGGGAACTCGATAAAATTTCAGGTGATAAATTATTTAACGGTGGCTTGTCCCTTGGAAGAGGAAAGGGAAAGCTTTCCATTGAAACAGGGAAACCCTTTTCGGAGAAACTTATGGCCTCTTTTCCAGAAAACACTCCTGATCACAGGATCCTTGCCATAGCGGAATATATATTTACAAAATTCAACAAGCGCACGGTCATTCTTATTACCAAAGATATTAACCTGAGAATGAAGGCGAAATCACTGGGGATTTTATCACAGGATTATCAGAACGACATGGTGCAGAACATTGATGATATTTACAAAGGTGTGGATGTGATAGAAGATGTAAATTCTGAGTCAGTCAATAAGTTATACCAGCAATTTGAAGGTGTGCCGGTTAAAGAGTACGGTATAAAAGGAGAACCTGTTGCGCATTCTTATTACATAATAAGAAATGAGAATACCAGTGCCCTGGCACATTACGATCCTTTCAACAAGGTATTTAACAGGGTGGAAAAGGTGAAGGCATATGGTATTGAACCCAGGAATGCGGAACAGGCTTTTTCTTTCGATGCACTTTTACGTCCTGAGATTCAACTGGTTGCATTAACAGGTAAAGCCGGAACAGGTAAAACATTGCTGGCTCTGGCTGCCGCTTTACACCAGCGCAAGTTTTACACACAGGTTTTTCTTGCCCGCCCCATTGTCCCTCTTTCAAACCGGGACCTGGGATTTTTGCCCGGTAATGTGGATGAAAAGATCGGCCCTTATATGCAACCCCTGTTTGATAACCTTTCAGTGATAAGACAAAAATTCTCTCCCCAGAGTAAGGAGTTTATGAAAATTGAGGAGATGCTCAAAACCGATAAGCTGGTGATAACACCCCTGGCATACATCAGGGGCAGAAGCCTTTCCAGAGTTTTTTTTATAGTTGACGAAGCACAAAATCTCACTCCCCATGAGGTGAAAACCATTATTACACGTGCAGGAGAGGGCACCAAACTGGTGTTCACAGGTGATATTCAACAAATTGATTCCCCCTATCTTGATACAAAATCCAATGGATTATCTTATCTTGCAGACAAAATGCGGGGGCAGGATGTTTTTGCCCATGTGAACCTGATCAAGGGCGAAAGAAGTTACCTGGCTGACCTTGCAAGTAACCTGTTATAATTCTCCTTATGGCAGATCAAAAAACATTAATTGTTGTAAGACACGGAAAATCAAGCTGGGACTCCCAGGGATTGTCTGATATTGACAGACCTTTAAAAGAAAAAGGAGTAAGAAATGCCTGTGAAATGGCTGAAAAGCTGAAGAACGATGGGATTAAACCGGAGATAATTTATAGTAGCCCGGCCTGCAGGGCTGCTCATACAGCTATTATTTTTATGCGGATACTCAATCTCCCCGAAGAAAATTTCTTTATAAAAAATGATATCTATCTTTCAGATACTGAAGATATAATCAATGTCATCGCCAAAACCGGGAATGATATAAATTCGTTGATGATATTCGGGCATAACCCGGGCTTTACAGATCTTGTCAACTATCTTTCCCCCCTTAAAATAGCAAATATTTCTACCGCAGGAGTGGTGATATTACATTTCGCAACAGGGGAATGGAAAAATATCGGCAAATCAAATTATATTTCGGGAAAATATGAATTTCCGGGTGAATGAGTTGATGCCCTGTATTATAAAAAATACCAACAACAGAAAAATCTATATACTGAGCAGAATCTTTTTAAAATAATATGAATACTAAAAAGATCATAAACAGGGAAATAAGCTGGCTTTCTTTTAATGAAAGAGTACTGCAGGAAGCTGAAGACAAATCAGTACCGCTGGTGGAACGTATTCGTTTCCTGGGCATCTTTTCCAATAATCTTGATGAATTCTTTAAAGTCCGCGTAGCCACAATAAAAAGAATGATAGATGTTGAAAATAAAACAGAAAGGGAAAATAAAGAAAAACCAAAGGAACTGCTGAATGAAATACAGAAATTTGTTATCCGTCTTCAGAAAGAATTTGAGAAAACCTATGAAAATATTAAACACGAACTGGAGAAAGAAAGGATCATCATTATAAATGAAACCCAGCTGACAAAAAGGAAAGCTGAATTTGTACAGAAATATTTTGATGAACAGGTCCTTCCTGTACTAAATCCTGTCATGCTTCATAATGTAAAGGGATTCCCTACATTGAAAGATAAATCTATTTATCTTGCTATTAAGATGACCAGCAGCAAACCAGGGATATCTCCGGAATATGCACTTATTGAAATTCCCTCCGACAGGCTGGGCAGGTTTCTTCTTTTTCCGATCAGAAGCCGCAAATATATAATTTTACTGGACGATGTAATACGTTTTGGTCTTAAAACTCTGTTTTCCAGAACATATTACGATCATTTTGAGGCATTTACGATAAAGCTTACCAGGGATGCTGAATTAGATATAGATAATGATGTATCCAAGAGTTTCCTGGAAAAGATCAATGAAAGTGTACTGGACCGGAGAAAAGGACAACCTGTCCGGTTTGTTTACGATGAAAAAATCTCAAAGGACCTTCATCAGTATATTATTGATGGACTTGACGTAGGAACTGATGATAATCTTATTCCGGGAGGAAGATACCATAACTTTAAAGATTTTATGAATTTCCCGGGGCTTGGTAAAAAGCATCTGCAGTACGAGGAACTGCCGCCTGTAATGCATCCTGCTATTATACCTAATTTAAGCATCTTTGAAGCTATCAGTAAAAGAGACATTCTGCTCCATTTCCCCTATCAGAAATTCGCTCATCTTATCAACTGGATACGTGAAGCGTCCATTGATCCGACAGTAACCTCCATAAAAACAACCCTGTATCGTGTCGCAAACGACTCAAATATCATTAATGCCCTGATAAATGCAGCATTGAATGGTAAACAGGTTACGGTAAATATTGAACTGCAGGCCAGATTTGATGAAGAAGCAAATATTTACTGGTCGAAGAAACTGGAAGAAGCTGGTGTAAAAATCCTTATCGGAATTCCCGGGTTGAAGGTGCATAGCAAACTTATTCTTATCACCCGAACAGAAAACGGGCAATCCGTAAAATATGCCGCTGTGGGAACAGGTAATTTTCATGAAGGTACAGCCAAAGTATATTCCGATCTTCACCTCCTCACCAAAGATAAACGTATTACGGAAGAAGTATGGCAAGTCTTTGAAATGCTTGAATATCCGTACAGATTATATTCATTTCATCACCTGATCGTTTCACCTAATTTTCACAGAAAAGTACTTTCTGCCTGTATTGATAAGGAGATCGCAAATGCTGCAAATAATAAACCTGCAGCTATCACATTAAAAGTCAATAGCCTGGTAGATACTGAAATGATAAACAAATTGTACGAAGCAAATGATGCCGGTGTGAAAATAAAACTTATTGTAAGAGGTATTTGTTCACTCATTCCCGGTGTTAAAAGATTAAGTGAAAATATACAGGCAATAAGCATTGTGGACAGATACCTTGAACACTCGCGTATCTTTGTGTTTCATAATGAAGGTAATGAGCTGTATTATATTAGTTCAGCAGACTGGATGCCAAGAAATATTGATAACAGGATTGAGGTAAGTGTACCGGTGTACGATGATGATCTTAAATCAGAATTGAAACATATTCTGGAAATCCAGTTGAAAGATAATGTGAAAACAAGAATTATTGATGAAAACCAGAAAAACCACTATAAAAAAAGAGGATTAACTGAAAAAGCCATACGTTCCCAGATGGAGCTGTATCAATATTACAAAAAAATGGTGGAGAACAGGAGTATGAAAAGGTAGTTATTAAAAACAATTAATTTATGTTGAATTTTGAAGAATTATGTAATGAAGTTGTTGATATTGCAAGGTCCACAGGGAAATATATCAGGAATGAGCTGAATAATAAAGATAAATTCATCCCGGAAGTAAAAGGAACGCATAATTATGTTACTTATGTTGATAAAAATGCTGAAAAAATGCTGGTGGAGGAGCTGGGAAAACTATTACCTGAAGCAGGATTCATTACAGAAGAGGGCACCAGTAACCTGAAAGGTGAAGTTTTCAACTGGGTTATTGATCCTATCGACGGAACTACTAATTTTATTCATGGTGTCCCCCCATTTGCAGTAAGTATCGGATTAATGAAGAAAGAAGAGATAGTGTTGGGAGTAATATATGAAATTGGAGGGGATGAATGTTTCTATGCCTGGGAAAAAGGGGGGGCATATCTGAACGGGAAAAGAATTCAAACCAGTAAAAGGGGGAAAGTACAAGACTCTCTGTTTGTGACAGGATTTCCATATACACGGTATGATCATATGGACAGATTTATGGAGTCATTGCATTATTTCATGGTAAATTCACATGGATTAAGGAGATTAGGTTCTGCTGCCACGGATATCGCTTATGTTGCCTGTGGAAGATTTGAAGGATTTTATGAATATGGTTTAAGTCCCTGGGATATCGCTGCGGGAATAATTATTTTACAGGAAGCAGGAGGAAAAGTTGCCGATTTTAAAGGTGGAAATAATTACCTGTTCGGGAAAGAATTTGTTGCAGCAAATCCCTTTGTTTTTAATGAATTCCTTGATTGCATCGGAAGAATTATGCTTAAATAGCTTGCTATGCTGAAAGCAGCAATTGTTATTTTAAACTGGAGTACAAGACATTACCTGGAGAAATTCCTTCCTTACGTGTTACAATATTCCAATCTTAAGGGAGTGAAGGTCTTTGTTGCCGATAATGGTTCCCATGATGATTCAGTCGAATTTCTCGAAAAAAACTATCCGGAAAAAACAGGAATTATCAGGCTGGAGAAAAATTACGGATTCGCGGAAGGATACAACAGGGCATTACAACAAGTTGAGGCAGAATATTTTATTTTATTAAACTCCGATGTGGAACCTTCTCCCGGATGGTTGACTCCTTTGTTTGATCTCATGGAATCAGACAAAATGATTGCGGCCTGTATGCCTAAGATCATGTCGTATGAACAGAGAGATTTTTTCGAATACGCAGGGGCAGCAGGTGGATTTATTGACAAATATGGATTCCCTTTCTGCCAGGGAAGAGTATTTAACAGCCTGGAAACAGATTACGGACAATATGACAGGATCACTGAAATATTCTGGGCAAGTGGTGCATGTATGATGATCCGGGGCCCATTGTTTAAAATAACTGGTGGTTTTGATCCTTTATTTTTTGCACATATGGAGGAAATTGACCTTTGCTGGCGGTTGAAAAACAGGGGATACAAAATCATGTTTCAACCGGCATCGCGGGTTTATCATATTGGCGGGGGAACACTATCCAGTGAAAGCCATAAAAAAGTATTCCTCAATTATCGTAATAATTTATTTCTCCTGTATAAAAATCTCCCCCGGGAAACAAGATGGACAATCTTTTTCAGCAGAATCTTTTTTGACGGGGCATCAGTATTAAAATTTCTCTTCCAGGCCTCGTTCAGAAAAAGTTTTGCTATTGTAAAAGCATATTATGCATTCCTTTGTAATGTTAAAAAATATGCTGAGTTCGGGAAATCCGAGGAAAGATTTATTTCAGGTACATCTCACAGGGAGATCTATCCGCGAAGTATTGTGATTGACTATTTTCTCCGGAAAAAATATACATTCAAATCATTGAAATGGATTACTCACTGAAAATGAATTATAGAAAATTTCGAAAATGAGGATTTTTAATACAACTAACATACAACTGGCCATTTTCTTTCTCTTCTTTCTTCCTGAAGTCTCCAGGTCGCAGGACATCAGCTGGAAGTTAGGTATTTATTCTTTTTTTGACAATGTTGAATTTGCTCAGTCAACGTATAAGAAACCCCAGACAATGTCAGGTGTAATGGTTTTACCCGAAGTGGGATTAAAGTGGGATTCCGTGCACAAAGTACATGTCGGGGTGGATGTATTACGTGAATTTGGAAGTAATAATGAAATTGACAATTATTTTCTGACAGCTTACTATTCCTATAACAGGAAACCTTTCCGCTTTTTAATGGGTGCTTTCCCGCGAAATTATGCACTGGAAAGGTATCCACGGCTCTTTTTCCAGGATTCTGTGGCATATTACAGGCCGAATATTAACGGGATCTTATGGGAAATATCAGAAAACAGGTTTAACGCAAATACATGGCTTGATTGGACTGGCAAGCAATCACCTGAACAGAACGAAACTTTCCTCGCTGGCTTTTCGGGAAAGTATGCTATGAAAATATTGTATATTCAATATTTCACCTATTATTTTCACTTTGCTTCCAAAATGGATCCTGTTGTTCCCGAATCGTTACATGATAATGGTCTTATGCTTATTTCTGCAGGCATCAATTTGAACAACAAGACATTTTTTGATAAACTGGATATCAATGCAGGGTGGGCAATTGGGCTCGAACGCTCCCGTTCGGAAAATACCGGGTTTATAAAACAACATGGTTTCCTTTCTGAACTCATTATAGAGAAATGGGAGACAGGGATCTTTAACAGTTTTTATGCAGGCAATGGCCAGATGCATTTTTACAGTAAACATGGAAATAAGTTATACTGGGGAGATCCCATCTACAGGGCAAAAGTTTATGATCGCCTGGATATGTATATCTCTCTGTTTAATAACAGGAATATTCATTCAAAAATTGTTTATTCGTTGCATTTTGCGGAAAACAGGATGTACCATGAGCAGGCGCTGAAAGTAAGTGTTGATCTGGAGAAGAAGTGAAAATAGGGATCAAGGGGATCAAGGGGATCAAGGGGATCGAGGGATCGAGGGATCGAGGGATCAAGGGGATCGAGGGATCGAGGGGATCGAGGGATCGAGGGATCGAGGGATCGAGGGATCGAGGGATCGAGGGATCGAGGGATCGAGGGATCGAGGGATCAAGGGGATCAAGGGGATCGTCCTAAAAAAGGTTTACAAATTTTGGTTAATACTATATCGTTTTGTTCATAATAATTTTTCCTAAATCATCTATATCTTTTCCGCCTCAATCAACCAATCGATATTATTTCGTTGTTGAGACACAAAATATTGTGTCTGTTCGGCGGATTTTCATTCCGTTATTTTTTCCAGGGGTTTATATCCGCCAGTTGGCGGACAGTCTCCCTGGCTATTCAATTTAAACCCCTGGACGGGGTTAATTAAGACACGATAAATCGTGTCTCTACTCATATACTCATAATACTCAATTACTCACTTACTCATATTTTCACAATCCCCCGATCCCTTGATCCCTTTGATCCCCTTGATCCCCTTGATCCCTTTGATCCCCTTGATCCCCTTGATCCCTTTGATCCCTTTGATCCCTCGATCCCTCGATCCCCTTGATCCCTTTGATCCCTTGATCCCTTTGATCCCCTCGATCCCCTTGATCCCTTTGATCCCTTTGATCCCTCGATCCCTCGATCCCTTATCCCAACTCCTCTATCAGTTTCTCCATGATAAATGTCATTACCGGGGCAGATTCTGCTGCTGCTTTCTGTACATCTCCAAGTGTAACCTTCACAATTCTGCCGGGAATTCCCAGGTCCGTTATTATGGAAATACCAAAACAGGGGATGCCCATTTGATGAGCTACAATAACTTCGGGAACAGTAGACATCCCTACAGTGTCACCTCCTATGGTTCTGAAAAAATAATATTCTTTAGGAGTTTCCAATGTTGGACCTGTTACAGCGACATAACAGCCTTTTTGTATTTTAATATGATATTTTTCGGCTATCTTAAGAGCTTTATCTATAAGTTCCTTATTATAAGGCTCACTCATGTCGGGGAACCTGGCCCCGAATTCCGGATAATGTCTTCCTATCAATGGATTGGGAAGCAAATTAATATGATCTTCCATTATCATCAGGTCCCCGACAGAAAAATCAGGGTTAACACCTCCGCTGGCATTTGAAATAAACAGATATTTTACCCCCAGGTATTTCATTACCCTTACAGGGAAGGTAATTTCCTGCATGGAGTATCCTTCATAATAATGAAAACGTCCCTGCATCACCATCACTTCCTTTCCTCCAAGCTGTCCGAAAATCAATTGTCCGCTATGACCCGGTGCGGTAATTTTTGAAAATCCCGGAATGTCAGCATAACTTAAGCGTGAATGTATTTGAACATCATCAGCCAGTCCTCCCAAACCCGTACCAAGGATAATAGCAACCTCAGGATTACAGGCTGTTTTTCCCTTTATAAAGGATGCTGTTTTTTTTATTGCTTCTAACATAACTTAAAACTATATTATTAAAATTTTTTGCTTCGTCATCAGGAAAGCAAACTCTGATAGGGACATATAACAGAGCTTTTTTAATGTCCTCCGGGAAATTCTCAATCTGCCTGAGGCGTACAGCATCTTTTTCAGTAGTGAGAATGATTTTCTGTTCCCCTTCCAGGGAGTTAAATTTTTCCTTCACCTTCTCAATATCACGTAAAGTAAAATTATAGTGATCAGGATAAGCCATATTTTGGATCTTTGTTGAAATGCTTCTTGCATATTTTTTCAGAGGCCGTGGATTTGCAATTCCGGTAAGAAGAATAATATCGGGTTTACTTTCTTTCAGTTTTTGTGGAAGAGAAGGCTGATACCCGGGAAAAACACAAACAGGAGCTTCATAATGTACAGTTGTGAAAAATAGTTGCTGAAAAGGGTAAAGATCAAGCTCTTTAATCATTATCCTGCGTTCAATGGGTTTCAGTTTTTCCGGGCATTTCGTAACCAGGATAATACCTGCTCTTTTCCTTTCTGAAGCAGGTTCACGCAGAAGGCCTGCCGGCAGTAACATATCCTTAGTGACAGGATTGTTGAAATCTATCAGTAGAATGGATAATCCCGGTTTTACATAACGATGTTGAAATGCATCATCCAGAAGTATTACATCAATCTCAGGATGAAGCATCAGTAATTTCCTGATTCCCTGAACACGACTCCTGCTGACAGCGACAATAATTCCGGGATATTTCCTTTTAATCTGGCAGGGTTCATCTCCTGTCTCAGCAGGAGTAGAATGCTCATCAGCCAGGATAAAACCTTGTGTTTTACGTTTATATCCCCTGCTCAGTACTGCCACGTTAAATTCTTCTTTCAGCAAATCAGCCAGATACTCAATTACCGGGGTTTTACCTGTGCCACCTGCTGTAATGTTTCCGACAGAAATAACAGGAAGATTAAATTCTGTGGAAGGAAGAATTCCTATATCGAATAATCTGTTCCTGATAAACACAATAAAACCATAGATCATGCTGACTGGCAGCAGTATTGTTCTTATCAGGGGGTTATCCGGCATGAAGAAGATATATTCCGGGCATCTCTAAAAACTCCCAACTTCTGCGTTACGCAAAATTTGTAAAGTCCTCATTTACGGGCAGTAAACTCCGGCTTTACAAATTTTGCAAGCCTTGAATTTGGGGTTTTTAGAGGTGCCTTTCTGTTATTAATTGTTGTGCATATTATTAATAATCAATACTTTGCGCCTTTGCGTCTTTGCGTTTTTTTTATTTAACGAAATTATATCCGTATAAACTTTAATTTTATTCAATGGAAATATCAAAAGGTATCCTGGCCTGGATCCCTGTTATATTTCGCAATTCCTGAAGATGTCTGTAATGAATATAACTCTCTCCCAGTTCCCTGCTTAAAATTTTTGCCTTGACATCCCCGGAAAGTTGCTTCATGATCATTTCGAAAGGATTTTTAGTTTCGGGATAATTAACGATCCGGTAATGATCAATTCCGGCTTCGCTGGCAGCCAGACTTAAAGCTTTTGTCAATCCCCCGAAGTCATCAATCAGGTTTATCTTTAAGGCATCTTCCCCACTGTAAACATGTCCACGTGCAATTTTATCCACCTCGTCAATTGCCATCCCCCTTCCATCTGCAACATGAGTGAGAAAGGTCTTATAAATATTTCCTATTTCATTTTCCAATACTTTGGTTTCAGCAGGATCAAGGGGTCGGAAGAAAGATCCGAAATCTGAGAATTTGTTTGTTTTTACCACATCAAAGGTAATACCCAGTTTATCGTTCATAAACTTACGACCGTTGGGAACAATTCCGAACACTCCGATAGAACCTGTGATAGTGATCGGGTTAGCTATAACTTTATTTGCTGCAGCAAGAATATAATAACCACCGGAAGCTGCCACATCACCCATAGATGCGATTACTGGTTTAACCTCAGAAGCAAGCTTGACTTCCCTCCATATCACCTCAGAGGCAAGAGCACTCCCCCCACCTGAGTTAACACGGAGAACAATAGCCTTCACAGTGCTGTCTCTCCTGGCTTTCCTGATCGCTTTCCCAAAAATATCAGAACTTATTATATCCCCTTCCTCATCACCTGTAATAATGGATCCTGTAGCATAAACCACAGCAATTTTGTCTTTCGCAAGGCCTTTTTCCTTCCGTTTTTCAGGTACTTTAATATATTTTTTCATTGTAATTGCCTTCAGATCATCTTTTTCCGGTGTATCTGTGAGTTGTTTCAACTCGTTAAGTACTTCATCATAATATTTCAATCCGTCAATAAGTTTATATTGCAATGCTGCCTTTCCGTTTGTGATTACAAGATTATCGGCCAGGTAATTAAGTGAATCCACCTGGAGGTTCCGGCTTTGAGCTATATTTTTAACCAGGTGATCCCATATCGAACCGATATAATCCTGTATCTGGGCTTTATTTTCAGCACTTAACTTTTCATACATGAACATTTCAGGTGCTCCTTTATATTCCCCTTCCTTGATAACCTGTGCATCGATTCCCAGTTTATCAAGAGCCCTTTTAAAAAACATCACTTGTGAACCTATACCTATCCAGTTCATTGCTCCTTCAGGAGTAAGATATATTTTATCCGCCACAGAAGCCAGGTAATAGGACGACTGTGTGTACATGTCTGCATGAGCAATAATAAATTTACCTGATTCCCTGAATTTTACCAGGCCTTCTCGTATTTCCTCAATAGTAGCAATACCGGCATTAACACTTACAGCATTTATGAATATTCCGCGAATATTTTCATCTTCAGCAGCCTTTTTCAGGTTATCAAGTATAGCATTAAGCCCGATGCGGCTTTCAGGAGCAAAAGAAAACGGACTAATACCTTCAAGAGGAAATTCAGGATTCCGATCAACGATCGGATGTTTAAATTGTTCCACAAGAATAGTATTCTTTTCAATAGATACAGGTTTCTCCTTCGAGGCTGAAGCAATTATCCCGATAAAGAGGAATATGAATAACAGCAATCCAAGGATTATTCCAAGGATCGAAGCAAGGGTGAATTTTAAAAAGCTTTTCATTTTTTTGAGTTTGAAGAATTATTTTTTATAAAGGTAAAATTAATTAATTTAATATTACTTTTATTGTCTGTGCGGTTTGAAATTTATAGATTACAAAACTTAAAATAAATGTCAAATGTAATTATGAACGGACCCACTCCCAGGAGGCTATCTCAAAAGTATTTTTACCACAAAGGACGCCAAGGACAACACAAAGTACGCAAAGGGTTATAAATCAAGAATATAACCTTAGTGTTCTTTGTGTAGACTTTGTGTCCTTAGTGGTAAAATATATTTTAGAATTAAACTGCACAAGCGGTATTACTATTATATTTAATTATAATATTTTCCGGTTAAAATACTAAATACTCTGATAATCTGAAATTTAAAACAGCTTTATTTTAATTGACTTCCAAATTTTACCAATTAAAAATATCAACTATGAAAAAATTTTCAATTATACTGACTATAATGATTATATTTTCTGCCTGTAAACCTAATGTTCCTGAAATTCAAAAAGATGAAATCATTGGGATATGGGATTGTCTTTCCGGTTGTGAGGCAGAACAATATGAGTTTTATCAATCGGATGAAGAATATGGATTCTACATTTATTCCGGCCGGAGGATGTACAGGTCCGGTTCATGGGATCTTATAAAAAATCAACTAACTTTATATTATGAAGATGAAGACACAGCATCCTATCCTGTTGCATTAATAAATGACACTTTGAGATTCGGTGCTGATGAAATGGTATTTGTGGCTTTTATCCCTGACACATCAGAAACTATAGAAGAACCGGGCGAACTGGAAAATCCGGCGGAAGGCCTGTCAAGTCTTGATTTTACAGATCCTGAACCTGCAGAATTTATTTGGTTTGTCCCTGTTGATTCATCTTCCATTGAACAAGTTACAATAGAAGGCATGATGGTACAGACAACCGTGGAATTGAAAGGGGATTATTCACCTATTGGAGAAACAACAAAAATAATTACCAAACATCTGGAAATGCTGGGTTATATGCCCGACATGACTAATGTCACTGAAATAGTTGATGGATATATAAGGGAGGACTGTGTTGTTCTTATCAGACCAGTAGCCGATTTCGAAAATCCTGTCGGAGAAGCAATTATACAGGTGTTTTATGGGGAATTACCACAACATTAATGAGGCTGTCTCAAGTCAAAATATGTTTAACCACAAAGCACACAGCGCCTCCGCAGAGTAGCTTTGGCGCTCGCGGAAAGGATAACACAAAAAACGCAAAGTATTGTATATCAAGAATATATACTTTGTGTACTTCGTGCATACTTTGTGTCCTTCGTGGTAAAAAAACATTTATGAGACAGCCCTTACTCCTTCAACATCTCCCTTAATAATTCCATATTCTTTTCCTCCTTCATTTCCATCACCTGTCGTTCTGTACCTGAAAGGTTTTCCATAGATTTAATCATCTTATCATATATTTTCTTTATTGACCCCTGGTCTTTTTTTGCAATTATCTGCTCGATAACTGCTCTGCGATACATTGAGGTATTGGATAATGAAACCAGGTCATGAACAAATTGTTTTTCATCTGCAGGATAGATATCTTCCAATATCAAACCAAAAGAAGCTAATGGCAATTCCCTGATATAATTATACAATATGGTAAGATTCACCCTTTGAACATTTTCTTCGGTTAAATGTGAAGATCCGGGGATTATTTCTCCTCTGGCAGTAACCCTGAATACTTTATCAAACTTTTGCTTTATGTTTACCATGGATGAATCATAATAAATTTCCTGATCCCACCCCAGGGCAGGGACAATACTAAATGACACTTCAGATGTTCCGGGGATAATTTTTATATCCCATCTTGATAAACTATAGGGTAATCCTCCGCAATCCAACAATCGGTTAAGTCGTTGATTTTTTATATCATACGAATAAAGAGAAATATTTTTATAAAGTTCTTTTGGTTTTCCTCCGTCGGGTAAAGCATATAAGCCTTTTGCATCCTGCCATACATGTGTATACCCTGCAAAATAGATAATTGAAGAATCAGGGGAATAAACAGCACTGTAATGAGCTTCTGTTCTCATGTTGACATCATCAGAATAACAGGAACCCAACATGAAAACGACCAGTGTGAAAAATAAAAGATGACAAATTTTCATGTGAAATTTAATAATAATTACTTGTGAACTTTAAACTTTGTGTCTGCTACGATAAGTCTTATCCCCCCCAACCCTTTAGGGGAGTCAGAGGGGGCAAACAGTTCTCTCCTCCCCCTAAATCCCCCATGGGGGACTTTTAACTGCCACATAACAGCTTCTTTATTTCATTTAAAAACATTATCAAAATTATTTTCAACTTTAGCCCTTTCTTGGTTCTCCCCCTTGGGGGAGTCAGAGGGGGCGAACAGTTCTCCCCTCCCCCTAAATCCCCCAAGCTTATGTCATATGACACAAATATGGGGGGAGTCATTTAAAATAAGCAACTTAAGAAAAATCCTCTTTCTTGCTCCGCCTTAGCTTCGTGAAAGCGAGCAGGTGATTTTGGATTATAAGATTTTATGTAGTATACTAAGCTTCGAAACCGCATTTGGTTTTAAGTATAAATCAGTATGTCAATAATAAGTCTTATTTAATAGTTAAAGATACCACATTTATTTTTTAAGAAAAAGCCTGACATGCAATTTTCACCTCAAATGGAAATGATTACTTTTGTTATCCGGGGTGAAGCTTCATAAATTAACACAATAATGCGGAATAGTTTCACAGTTAATGCATACTTAATAACCGGGACCAATCTGGGTAACCGTTACAGGAATTTATTGAATGTTCAATCAAAGATCGCAAGTAAAATAGGTGAAATTATTGCTGTTTCACACATTTATGAAAGTGAACCCTGGGGATTTCAATCAGAAAATTTATTTTATAACCAGGCTATATGTATCAATACCAGCTGTTCTCCTTTGAGAATAATTGAGTTAATTGATGAAATGGAAGTGGCTGCAGGAAGGCACAGAAGTTCCGAAAAGTATCAGGACAGAGTGCTAGATATAGATGTTCTGCTATATGGAAGTGAAGTTATCAGTACCCCTGAATTAACTCTTCCCCATGCATTGTTTCATTTACGCAGATTTGCCCTTGTTCCGTTAGCAGAAATTGCCCCGGATGTTAAACACCCGTTGTTTAATAAAAGTATCACCGAACTGCTTGCTGCATGTCCGGATCATTCAGAAGTAAAAAATACAGGGTTCAGAATTTACCAGTAAAGATAAAGATCATGACAAAACAGGTAAAAGGAGGTATAAAGAAGAGACCATATCAGGTTAGCAGTGGCGAGGTAGATGAACCGTGGATTTCCGGGCCTGAAATATCTTACGGTAAGGAATACCCCAACGGGAATGGATAATAATACAGGGGTCATCACTGCTATTCCTGCAAGACCATATTTTGCCTTAACTTTTACAATTCTTCTGTTTCTCTGTGTAAATAATTTATTTTTTCTGTTCCCATTGATGTTATCGTGCGTATCCCGATTTTTTCCGGGGAAATATCTTCTCCACAGTTTTAATATCCGGTCGGAAAGATATGTAAAAAAGAAAATGCCCGCTATCCCACCTGTATTTGTAAGAATAAGGGTTTTATAGAAACCGAAACCGAATTCCCAAACAGCCAGGGGGAATGTCATGGCAAACTTAAAACTGCTAAGGAGAATTACTATAATTTCTTTCAAGATGCTGATATTTCGTTAACTATTAACGTACCCTGAAAATCAATAGTTCCTGGATCCTTGGTAAATATAGAATTTTTTTATAAGATAATTAATATTAACCCATTGTGCGATTACATTTTAATGGAATAAAAATGATAATCTTAATTAAGTTATTAATAACCAGTTAATTAGTAAAATTTTATCAAATCATCCTGGGTAAAACCATAAAAATATGTTTAAAAGCTCTTTGTCCCCCTCTAAATCTCCCCTAAAGGGGAGACTTAAAGCCCCCTTCCTTGCTCTGCCGAAGCGGCTACGCAAAGGCGAGTAGGGGGTGTGGGGGTAATTAAGATATTTATAATTATTGAGTTACATGTTTAACTTCAATCGCACAACGCGTTAATATTAGTGAAAAAATTAGTAGAATGTTTTTATGAAAGAAAATAATTATTTAAATCCTCAATAGTAGGAGGAACCGGGGATTTTTTTAAGTTTTTTTTAACTTCCCAACCATGGTTTTTAAGGTCAATACTAAGAGATTTTTTATTTACAGTATAGCGTAGATATTCGGATAATGATACTTCGAATGATTTTCTGGCTTCCGTTTCGTCTTTACCATACCCGCTTAAATCTAAAGCAGGACAAAAAACAATTGTAGAATTTTCTTCGTTAAAAATAATTAAAGTGAGTTTTACCTTCACCTGGGCAGGACCACTTAGCCAGGTTCCTGATAATACAGCGTCTTTTCGCATAAAATATGACATAATTGTAGAATTCAAAAATAAACACTTGAACTGATATTACCAATAGATTTATGTTAAAAAAGTCCTTAAATAGCCCCGTCATCCGAGAAGCTATAATAAGAATTTCCTGCGACAATTACATGATCTAAAAGATTGATATCCATTACTAATGAAGCTTCTTTCATTTTTTTTGTTATTATCTTGTCAGCATCACTGGGATTTTCATTACCGGATGGATGATTATGGCAAAGAACGAGTCCTGAAGCAAGCTTCTCAATGGCATATTTCAGGATGATCCTCGCATCTATGACTGTTCCTGAAAGTCCTCCCTGGCTTACCCGGTTGGTATCTATGATATAATTTGACCTGTTCAGGAGGAGTATCCAGAATTCTTCATGAGGAAGATCGGATAAAACGGGTTGAAAAAGATCGAAAACATCCTTGCTTGCTGATATTTTTCTTTTTGTAACCGCTTCAGCGTATTTTCGTCTTCTTCCCAGTTCCAGGGCTGCAAGGATCACCAGTGCCCGTACTTTCCCTATGCCTTTGTTTTGCTCAAGCTCCTTAAAGCTAAGTTTTCCCAGCTGGATAAGGTTGTTTCCGGCTGAGGACAGTATATTCTTTGATAGTTCCACTGCGGTGATATTTTTGGTACCGGATCCTATTAAAATTGCGAGTAATTCCGCATCACTCAAGTTTTGAACGCCTTTATTCATAAGCTTTTCCCTGGGCCTGTCCTCCACCGCCCATTTTTTAATACTAAGTTTGTTGTATTCAGTCATGTTTTTTCTCTTTAATGGAAAAAAAGAATTAAAATCAGCGTTTTTTTTTTAAACTTGTAAAAAAATTCAGCAGGTTCATACTTTAAAATTATGTACAGGCAGGATGAAAATCATCATACAATTTTCTGGGACAGATTTATATCTGGAGATGATAATGCGCTCTCTGTCATTTATTTGGAGATTTATGATAAACTGTTGAATTTCGGTTTAAAATTTTCAGCTGAACAAACCCTGGTAGAAGATAGTATTCAGAACTTGTTCATTGATCTGCTTAAAAACAGGAAAAAATTAAAAGAAATCATCAATATTGATTTTTACCTGATGAAGTCTCTCAGGAACCAGATACGAAAGGAACAATCCAAAAGACAAAGGCTTCACATAACAGACACTATTCCTGTAAATCCGGATAATCCGTTTTTTATAACTTATTCTATCGAAAACAAAGTGATTGAAGAGGATACCGAAAAGATGAAATCCGAATTTATTGATTTCATTAAAAAAACACTCACCCATCATCAGAAAGAAGCACTATACCTGCGATATAACTGTGGCTTTGAATATAAGCAGGTAGCTGAAATGCTGGAAATAGATGTAGCCTCAGCAAGAACAATGGTTTATCGCTCCATTAAGGCAATAAAGGAAAAATTTGATCTTGAGGAGAAAAAGGAGTTTTTGTTTTTTCTTGCAGGGTTTTTATCCTAAAAATATCTCATACTTTCTTATTTAATATAACCCTCCTGTTACACAGAGGTAATCTCTCCTTTGTATCCTTCGTGCTATCCTTTGCGACACTTTGTGGTTCCAAAAAAGAGTTTTTTACCCCCTGCCAATAAAATTTTCTTTCATTTTTTGTCTATAAAAAAAAATAAACAGCCACTTATTTATAGAAAACACATAAGATGAAGAAAGATTATAGAGATTACCTGTTTGAAGATTTCCTGGACGATCCGGATTTTATACAGTGGGCACAATCAACACAAACTGATTCCTACTCAATTTTCAACGAAATACCAGTGAAGTCTCCTGAAAAAAAAGCAGTGATAGAGAAGGCTAAGTTACTTATCCAATCACTGGATGATAAAAGGATATCAACGGATAAGAGAAAAAAACTTGAATCTTGGAATTCGTTATACAACACTTACAAACATGCAAAACCTGTAAAAGTATATATAAGATTACTTCCTTACGCAGCAGCTGTTATGCTGGCAGCATTAATTACCTCATTAGGATATCATTATTTTTCCAGAGACAACAAAGATCAGTTTATTACAACGTATAACAGGCAGGATTTCACGGAAACCAAACTTATTCTTAATAATGGGCAGGAGATCAATATTCCGGAGGATGAGTCTGAGATCATATACCACCCCGGGAATGGCCATGTGACTGTTAATGACAGAGCAATTAAACTGGATGAGAATAAAAAGCATACTCAGGTTAACCATCTGATTGTTCCCTTCGGAAAAAGTTCAAAAATTATTCTTCCTGATAGTTCTGTCGTTTGGATAAATGCCGGATCCGTTTTTAGCTACCCGGAAACATTTGATAAAAACCTGAGAAAGGTTTCAATTCTGGGGGAAGCTTATTTTGAGGTTGCTCATTTATCCGATTGTCCTTTTTTGGTGAATGTGGCAGATATAACTATAAAAGTACTGGGAACCCGTTTTAACCTATCAGCTTATTCAGAAGATAATGAAATTATTACCGTTCTTATAGATGGTAGTATTGCACTAACTGATAATACCTTAAGAGGATTTTTTGAGAAAGAGGTTATATTAAAACCGATGCAAAAAGCAAGTTTTATAAAAGACACCAAAACAATGAATATAACCCAAATTGAAGATGCAGAGTTTTATATAGCCTGGAAAGAGGGATGGTTTAAATTTGAACAGGAAAGCCTGACAGGTGTTCTTAATAAGCTGGAGAAATATTTTAATATCGAGATTGAATTGAATTCCCGGGATTACAAATTTGATCTGATTTCCGGGAGTCTTGATCTAACAGATTCTCTTAATAATGTATTTCTCGCCCTTTCAGATGTTGCTGATATTGAATTTTATATCACTGAAAATAAAGTATTAATTAATAAAAAGAAGTAATAATTGCCTATGAATAATTAGAAAAATACTTTCCTGAACAAAAAATGCCAGAGAGCCTGGTAACCCCCCGGCATTTATAAAAAAATAATTGAAACAATCAAAATTATGAAAAAATCCTCAATAAAAACATGTTTCTTTTCAGAAAACATGTTTTATATCCTCCTAAAGATGAAACTGATAAGCCTGCTTGTTTTCATAACGCTGGTATCTGCCACTGCAAGCACCTTTTCACAATATACCAGGTTCAGCATAGAGTTTGATAATGTTGAGGTTAAAGAAGTATTTCAATTTATTGAAAAAAATAGTGAGTTTAAAATTCTCTATAACGAAAAATTCATAGATATACATCGTCAGGTTAGCATAAAAGTTCAGGATGAAACAATAGAATCTGTTCTTGACCAAATATTATCTGGCACGAATTACGTTTACAAAATATATAACAAGCAGGTTGTAATTGTAAGTCAGGAGGAATCTAATAATTCAGAATTTGAAAAACCCAGGTTTAGTCAGCCCGAAAAGCCTGTGACCGGTGCCGGTAGTATCAGGGGTAATATCACTGATGAAAGAGGATTTCCTATGATTGGTGCTACTATTATCGTAGATAAGACGACAGTAGGGACAATAGCCGATGCAAACGGGAATTACCAGTTATTAGGGGTTCCGGCAGGCAGGCAGGTCATTAAATTTTCCTTTGTAGGATATAATACTGAAAGCAGGGAAATTGAGTTGGAGAAGGGAGATGTCATTGTTTTAAATGTAAAAATGTCGATGTCCCAGGTAGAGCTCCTGGAAGTAGTGGCGTATGGGCAGGCACGGGGACAGCAGGCAGCGATCAATCAGCAATTAAGGGCTCCCGGTATTGTAAATGTTATTTCCGCAGAGAAGTTACAGGAGCTTCCTGATGTGAATGTTGCTGAAGCGATAGGGAGGTTACCTGGTTTAATGGTGGAGAGAAATCGTGGAGAGGGACAGAAAATTATTATACGTGGTCTGGAACCTAAATACAATGCAATTTCCATTGGTGGAAACATGGTACCTGCAACAGCGCTGGATGATAGAAGCACTGATCTTAACATGATTTCCCCTGATATTCTTGGCGGTGTGGAAGTACAGAAAGCTAATACAGCCGATATGGATGCTTCAGGGTTGGGGGGAACAGTCAATCTTACATTACGTGAAGCTCCTTCAGGATTAAAGATAAATGCAGGTATACTTTCGGGTTACAGCGAGCATTCCAAATCAATAAGTAATTATCGGGCTAATGTTTATTTAAGTAACAGATTCTTCAAAGATAAATTAGGAATAATGTTCACTGCAAATGCTGATATTGCTGAAAGAAATTCCGATCGTTTCAGGGTGGATTATGCAGTACAGGGTATCCCTAATTATGAAGAAGGTGAAATGTATGTTAAACCATGGATCACTAAAGCAAACATGGAAGTAAATCTGGAAAACCGTTCCAGGGCGGGTGGTAGCCTACTATTTGACTGGAAATCCGGCCAGACATCCACAATTAAAGCCAGCAATTTTATTGGGTACCTTGACAGAAATATTTATGATAGAATTAAACAATTAAATCTTCTGGAAAATTACATTAATTTATATCAATATCATGATGTCGTAACGCAATTTCTTAACTCACATTCGATAGAAGGGAAGCATTTTATTTTTGGTTCTGTCATGGATTGGGGAAGTTCATATTCCCGTTCTGTAAATGAAAAACCTTATGGACATAGAGTTCAATTTAGAAAACTTTCTGCTTTTAACGGATATTCTGTTGGAAAATCTTTTGATATAGAACCTCCCGAATATATTGGTAATCCTGAATATATAAACGACATCCTGGAGCAGTATTATTTTTATAATGGTGAGTATTCAACCTTTAATGCGAAAGAGTCAGAATCTAGTATGTTTTTAAACTGGAAGACTCCATTTAGATTGGGGAACTTCACTTCCGGTTATGTGAAAGCTGGCACCAAATTCAGAGTGAAAAACAGAATCAAATTAAATTACCTGGAAGGAGACAGGATGGACAGTAATACTGATGTGAACGCATTTCTCCAGGTATATCCTGAGTATACTCTCACTACTGAAGGTAATATTGGCAGATTATCCATAATGAACTTTCTTGATAAAAATTACACAGGAGGAGATTTTTTATATAACCAGTATGATTACTTGAGAGTAAATGAGGTTCTTGAACGAAACTTGATTGCAGAGCTTTATGACGGATTTTTACGTGAACATTATATTGTAATCCCGGGAGCTTTACAGGATGACTATACAACTCACGAGGCAATTTTTTCATACTATTTGATGACAGAATTTAAATTTGGCAAATATGTTACCTTTATTCCTGGTGTAAGATGTGAACAGACTAACATTGAATATGGAGCATATATTGCTGAAGACATTCCGGACACAGAAGAGCAAGCTAATTCATATTACAGGGATACAATCGCTACTAATTCTTATCAACATATTCTGCCACAAATTCATCTCAAAATAGCACCTGCAGACTGGTTTGACATAAGGCTTGCCTATACCAATACTTTGTCAAGACCAGATTATTATCAACTTGCTCCAAAAAAGATTATAAATATCACAAATCGAACTATTAAACTCGGAAATACAAAATTGAATCCTGTCTATTCTGAAAATTTTGATCTTATTCTCACACTCTACAAACAAAAATTTGGATTGTTGACTCTCGGAGCATTCTATAAAGAAATAGAAGGATTTTTGTGGACACGTCAGGCTATGATAGTGGCAGGGACGGGTACTGATCCCAGTATCCTTGATGTGCCATTAACAACTCTGGGATATACTGCCAGTTACCCTTTAAATAATAAAAACATATCAATTATTAAAGGTTTCGAGGTAGATCTGCAATCGAACATTAATTTTCTTCCTGTAAAAGGGTTTGTTTTTAATATGAATCTTACCTTAATGGATTCAAGGACAAAATATTCCGAAACTTTAATTGTCCGTACTGCGAATCCTGACTTTGGTGTAGTACCCGGGGCACCAAGGGTGATATTTGTGAATCAGGATACAGCATACGCTGACCGTCTGCTGAAACAGCCTAGTTATCTTGCCAATATCGGCTTAGGGTATGATAACAGAAAGATAGGTCTTTCTGTTCGTTTATCCTTTAACTATCAAGATGATATTCTTATCAAAGAGCAAAAAAGACCCGATGGCGCTGATCGTGAAGGTACTTTACAATTTTACCGCTGGGATTTTCAGGTGAACCAAAAAATTACCAAAAAACTTAGCTTCAATAGTAACATAGCTAATATCTTCAATCAACCTGACCGCTCAGCCAGGCTGATAACCGGGTATATAAGTAATTTGGAATACTATGGTAGTCTTGCGCAAATTGGACTTAAATATGATTTTTTTTGATTCGAATTTCCAGATCAGTAACAGATAATTTAAATGGTTTATTTATATGTTTAACTTAAAATTATGATTATGAAAAAATTTTTTTACACATGGATTACTGTTGGAATACTTCTTGTATGTGTTCCGGCAATTGGCCAAAAAACAGTAATTGTCGTCCAACCCGATGCTGGCATTGATGTAGGTGCCCTCAATGCAGCCATAGCAGGAGCAGCAGATCCCGGGAATACGATCTTTGAATTAAAAAGGGGAGGAGTATATTACCTGAATGGGGCTATCTCTCATAGTGGATATACTTTGCATATTAGGGCAGAAGAAGGAGATGGCATTCGTCCTGTTTTACAGCCTGCTGTTGATGATATTGGTGTATCAGCCAATCATTTCAACACCGGAGGATCTCTTATTTTGGAAGGAATATATATTCAGGGAAGAGATGAGCTGGGATATGTGGCAAATCAGCAAATTATTGTAAGCGGGGAAGCAAACCGAATAATTATTGACGATTGTATATTTGATTATTCTAATCAGGCTTTTATTCGGCTAACCTCAATAAATAATGCTGTATATATTACAAACTCAATTCTCAGGAATTCGCTGAGAACTGAAAGTCTGAATAATGGTCGTATTATTGATACCAGAAGTAACCCGACTGATACATTATTAATGGAAAATTCCACCATTTATAATTGCGGATCCAGTCAGTTTCTTATGGGAGCAGGATTGATAAAATACGTAAAATGGAATCATAATACATTCTTCCAAGGCTCTTATTCACATGCCATAAACCTGGGTGCATCTTTTGAGGTTGTAATGACTAATAATTTGTTATATAACTTTGGATACAGGGCAAATGATTACTCCCATGATCCGCTTTTCACGGTTGATTCTATTTTTACTATCGGAGAATACACAGACGCCGAAAGGAGTTTTAATTTCAAAAATAACAATTGGTATACCGACCCGGTAATAGGTGATATCCTGGATGAGTATGGTATAGACCAGGTCAGGTATGAACCTTGGGATACTGAGCAACTGAATCCTATTCCTTGGAGATATGTGCTTCGCCAGAATCTTTTTGCAGATCTTGATATACTTGACACAAGCACTGTTACCGCTCCTCCAAAAATGGTCTGGTTTTTAGAAAACGGACAAGTTGATACAACTAATTTTTTCAGTGAGAAACTTATATTCGATAATTCTCCTCCACTTAATCTTGGATATTGGACTTATTTAGTTGAGAATAATTACACTATGACTCTCGAATTACCACCAAGTCCGTTTGCTGATGAAGACCCAAATGTTGTTGGCGAGGTGACAACAGGAGCTTATACTTTTAATTATACTGACAATTCAATATCTGCAACAGCTGCAGATGGAGGCCTTCCACTCGGCGATCCAAGATGGGCACCTTACTCAACTGTGTTAACAGAAAAGGTTAAAGCTTTTACAGGTACAACAGTGAGAACTTACCCAAATCCTGTATCCGGCCAGGTAACATTCGAAATTGATGCTCAGGTGGCTGCATCTGTAAGAATTAATATGTACGATTTAACTGGTAAAGAAGTTTTCAAGGTGGATGAAAGAGTAAACCAGGGAATGAACACAATTCATATTAATCTTAATACTATCTCCCGTCCGGGTATCTACCTGTACCAGGTTCAGGCAAAATCGGCAAACGGTATGCAATCTTTTACAAGTGGTAAAATTGTTAAAAGATAAATCAATTAAGGTTTAATAAAAGTTAACAGTAAAACAATGGCTGGTTTCTTTCAGGAACCAGCCATCTTTTTTTATAGTACTTAAATATGCTGGTTTTTCATTAGGATATTTTGTTTATCCATACCCTATAAGGATATTTTCAGGAAACAACTTAAAAAGGTTGACCGGAACACCACCTTGATAACATTATAATCGGATTAATTGTATTTTTACCTAAACAATTTTAATAACTCAATTATGAAAAAGAATCGTCGGACATTTATCAGGTCTTCAGTCATAACTGGTATAGCAACAACCCTCATCCCCCGTATTTCTTTCTCCCGCGGGAAAACCGTTGACCCCGATGGCAAACGCGTAGGCATAATAGGTCTCGATACCTCTCACAGCACTGCATTTACCAAAGCTCTTAATAACCCGCCCGAAGGTTATGACTTTTCAGGGTATAAAGTTGTAGCAGCTTACCCTTATGGAAGCAGGGAAATTGAAAGCAGCTACAGCAGGATACCCGAATATACCGAAGAAGTAAAAAAATACGGCGTAGAAATCACTAGTTCTGTTGAGGAACTTATCGGAAAATCAGACTTGATACTACTCGAGACCAACGATGGACGCCTTCACCTGGAACAGGCATTGCCGGTAATCAAAGCAGGGAAACGAATGTTTATTGATAAACCCATGACAGCTTCATTATCAGATGCTATGACTATCTTTAATGCTTCTGCCAAATACGGTGTTCCCGTTTTCTCATCCTCTTCATTACGATATACTGAAGGTCTCAAAGAAATAGCTGAAGGAGAGGTGGGAAATGTGCTGGGCGCAGAAACCTACAGCCCGGCAACACTTGAAAAAACTCATCCCGACCTCTTCTGGTACGGAATTCATGGAGTGGAATTACTTTTTGCCATTATGGGCACAGGTTGTACAAAAGTGACAAGAATACATACAGAAGACACTGATGTTGTTGCCGGAACATGGGAAAATGGCCGGATAGGTACTTTCCGTGGATTACGCGCAGGTAAAAAAGGGTACGGCGGATGTGTCTTCGGAGAGAAAGAAATAAAAGTGCTTGGAAATTACCAGGGATATAATCCTCTTCTGCTGGAAATAATTAAATTCTTCAATACCGGAATCCCCCCGGTAACACCGGAAGAAACATTGGAAATCCTGGCATTTATGGAAGCTGCAGATGAAAGTAAAAAGAAAGGCGGGTCTTCAGTAGATATAAGGAAAGTGATGGACAAGGCTGGGAAGAAGGCGAATTGAACATTGAAAATAATTTTATACGGATGAAACCTCCATGCACTATCGCACACAACAAGGACATGAACAAACATGGAGGTTCCATGCCCATTAGCTGACAGGTAAATAGACCTTATTGATTTGCAATAACATAATTTATATTTGTACGCATGAAAAAAGAATTGGTAAAAACATTAACAGACACCTTTCAGGATCATTCTCATACAACCGGGAATGGTATTGAGTTTTGGTTTGCCCGCGATATACAACACTTGCTTGGCTATACTGAATGGAGAAATTTTTTTAATGTTATTGTTAAGGCAAAAACTGCCTGTGAAGTCAGTGGAAATATTATTACTGATCATTTTGTTAACATCAACAAAACGATCAGTATGCCCAAAGGTGCTAGCAAAGAAATTGATGACATTATGCTTACCCGGTATGCATGTTACCTTATTGCTCAGAATGGTGACCCTAAAAAAGAACCTATTGCTTTTGCGCAAAACTATTTTGCCGTTCAAACCCGAAAATACGAAATAATTGAAAAACGCATAAATGACTGGGAACGATTACAGGCAAGAGAAAAACTTAGCTTATCGGAAAAAGAGCTTTCCTCTATCATTTACGAACAGACCGGGACTGAAAGAAACTTTGGAATCATCAGAAGTAAAGGTGATGCAGCCTTATTTGGAGGGAAAACAACCCAACAAATGAAAAACAATCTTAAGGTTCCCAAAGACAGGGCTTTGGCTGATTTTTTACCTACAATTACTATTAAAGCAAAGGATTTTGCAACTGAAATTACTATTTTCAACTATAGAGAAAAAATATTTAGTTCAGAGGGAGAAATTTCTTCTGAACATATTAAAAACAACAAAGGAGTTAGAAAACTTTTACTTGAACGTGGAATTATTCCTGAAAATCTGCCTGCTGAAGAAGATATTAAAAAATTAGAACGAAGAGTACAAAGCGAGAAAAAACAAATTGGTAAGAAACCCGATAAACTAACTGAGTAAGATATATTAATAGTACGTTATGCTTTTATAGCATAATAATAATGAGTATTTTAATAATTCATTCTTGTGTTGTGCATTTTGTTGACAATCAAAATTTTGCGCCTTTGCGCCTTCGCGTTTCATTTAAATTTAACGAACTATTGATATACAAAACTCATAAAAAATCCAACCCATGAAATCAAACCCAATCCTAAATCTGTTACTTCTACTCAGCCTAACCTGCTGTAAACCCGCCATCAAAAAACAAAAAACAGATTATGTAGATCCGCTTATCGGGACAGGCACTTTTGGCCATGTATATCCCGGCCCGTTAAGACCCTTCGGAATGGTGCAACTTAGCCCTGATACACATAACAAAGGCTGGAACTGGTGTTCGGGGTATCATTTTTCCGACAGTACAATTATGGGATTTTCCCATCTGCATCTCAGTGGCACAGGTTGCCCCGACATGGGTGATATCCTGATCATGCCTGTGACCGGAAAACCTAAGTTCAATCCGGGTTCAAAAGAAAATCCTTCCGAAGGATACCGTTCCCGCTTCACTAAAGAAAATGAAATCGCAAAACCAGGATACTATAGCGTTATTCTTGATGATTACAATATTAAAGTCGAACTCACTGCTACAGAAAGAGTCGGATTGCACAGGTATACTTTCCCCGGATCAGAAGAAGCGTATATTATTATTGATCTTGGACATGGCATGGACGACAAGACAATAAACAGCCGTATAGTGATCAATGATAATAATAAGGTCTCCGGTTATCGCCATTCAGCAGGCTTTATCCGGGACCAGCATATCTTTTTCCATGCAGAATTCTCCAAACCAGCCCTTGATATCATTTCCTATACAGACGGAAAAACAAGAAACGAAAAAAGAGTGGAAGGAGAAATATGTAAAATGATCCTTAAATTCAAAACTTCCCCACAGGAAAAAATACTGGTTAAAGTCGGCCTGTCAACTGTTAGCGAAGCATCAGCATTGAATAACATGACAACCGAAGTTCCTGGATGGGATTTTGATAAAATAGCTGAAAAATCGGAGGAAATCTGGAATAATGAGCTCTCCGGGATAGAAATAGACACAGATGAGGATGTACAGAAAACTATCTTTTATACAGCTCTTTACCATACGATGATCTCTCCGAATCTGATCTCTGACATTGACGGATCATACAGGGGATGGGACGGGATTAACCACCAGAATAAGGAAATGAAATATTTTACCAATTTTTCTCTCTGGGATACCTACAGGGCAACACATCCCTTTTATCTCCTTATGTTCCCTGAAAGGAATAATGAATTTATCTGCTCGATGCTGCAACGATACAAGGAAACCGGGGAACTCCCGATAATGGAATACGGGATCAATGAAACATTCTGTATGATAGGCAATCATGTCATTTCTGTCATTGCAAATGCTTTTTTGAAAAATTGGGATGGTTTCGACAAGGACCTGGCTTATGAAGCAGTTAAACATAGCTCCCTCAGTAGTGATTTTAATTATAAATCTGACTGGGATAAATATATGAGGTATGGATATTTACCTTCAGATTCTATAATTCATGAATCTGTTTCAAGGACACTCGAATTTACTTTTAACGACTGGTGTGTGGCACAGATGGCAAAGAAATTGGGTAATATGGAAGATTACAGGTACTTTTCCGAAAGAGCAGGTTTTTATAAAAATCTTTTTGATCCTGAAACGTTGCTGATGCGGGGACGAAAAAGTGACGGTTCATGGGTTTCTCCTTTTGATCCTATAAAAATTTCTCATGACGCAACAGGTGGAGGGGAATATACTGAAGGTAATGCATGGCAATATTCATGGCATGTTCAGCATGATATTAATGGTCTTATAGATTTAATGGGTGGAGAAAAAGTGTTCGCTTCCATGCTTGATTCATTGTTTTCATTCGATACCAATGTCTACGGAGATGGTTTGACAGTTGATGTAACAGGTCTTATCGGGCAATATGTACATGGCAATGAACCCTGTCATCATGTGGCCTACCTGTATAATTATGCCGGCCAGGCATGGAAAACACAGGAAATGGTACATAGGATCAAAACCACTCTTTATGGAGCGGGAAGAGATGGATTATGCGGTAATGACGACTGCGGGCAGATGTCGGCATGGTTTATTTTCAGTTCCCTGGGATTTTACCCGGTAACTCCGGGAGCTGATTATTATGTTATCGGCACTCCTTCATATAAAAAATCAACGATCCACCTGCCAAACGGAAAAACTTTTACTGTGCTGGCAAAAAATCTGAGTGAAGATAATTTCTATATTCAATCAGCTATGCTTAATGGGAAGAAATATTCAAAATCTTTTATATATATTAGAGACCTTGAACAAGGAGGGATAATTGAGTTTACGATGGGCACTGAACCGCAGAAATCATGGGGAACAAGCCCGGAGGACAGACCGGTTCAGAGGATTGAGAAATAAAAATTATTTACATGAAACAGGAACTATCAATTTTTGGAGGGAAAAAAGCAGTTGAACAAAATGACAATGATGCTTTTTCCTGGCCGCAATTTAATAAAGAAGACCAGCAGGCTGTTATCAGGGTAATGTCGATGGCCGATTACCGATTTTACGAGGAAGCGTATATCCTGGAAAATGAGATAAAGGAGTTTTTTAATGTGAAATATGCTCTTCCGCATATGAACGGAACATCGGCGCTACATGCAGCCATGTTTGCAATAGGGATCAGACCGGAAGATGAAATCATCGTCCCTTCCCTCACCTACTGGGCTTCTGTAATGCCTGTCCTTGCCTGCAACGCCACTCCTGTCTTTGCAGAATCAGATCCTGAAACTTTAAATATCGATCCCGGTGATATTGAAAGGAAAATCACACCCCGGACCAAAGCAATAGTAGTGGTGCATTTGTGCGGATTACCCTGTGAAATGGATACTATCATGAGTATTGCGAAGAAACATAAACTGAAAGTGATCGAAGACTGTGCACATACTCATGATGCAGAATATAAAGGCAAAAAAATGGGAACTATCGGAGATATTGGATGTTTCAGTTACCAGGCTACCAAACTTCTCCCCGGTATTGAAGGCGGAATGCTGATAACAGATAACCGCGAATATTACGAAAGAGCCGTTGCACTTGGTCATTATGAAAGACTTCCCGGTTTACCGGAGAATTCTCCCTACAGGAAATACCAACACACGTGCATGGGATATAAATATCGTATACATCCTTTATCAGCTGCAATAATCCGGGTTCAATTAAAGAAATACGATCAGCTTAATGCTTCAAGAAATACAAATCTTATGAAGCTTGATCAGGAATTATCTGAAATAAGAGGATTGGAAGTAATAAAAACTCCGTCATATATTAAAAGAAATTATTATTGTTACCGGTTGAAATACCATGCTGATAAACTGAGCGGATTATCCCGTGATAATTTTATCGCTGCACTCCAGGCAGAGGGCATGGACATTGGAAAGGAAAGGTATGTCCTCCTTCATCAACAACCTGTGTTCAATGAAGAAAACAAAAATTTCCCATGGATAGAAAAAGGGAGTGTGCTGAAAAATAAAGTAAACCTTCCGGTGACAGAAAAACTGTATGAGCAACTTCTTTCACTTCCGACTTTCCCGCAAGGAACAAACGATCTTATTACGAAATATATTCATGGTTTCAGGAAAGTAACGGAAAATGCACAATACCTGGTTGGCCTGGACATTAAAAGTGTTACAGAAAAACCGGATATGGACTGGAAGAAGATGCAGATGCCGAAGGTGAGGTGAGAGGAGGTTGTTAGGCTGTTAGGCTGTAGGCTGTAGGCTGGTAGGCTGTAGGCTGTAGGCTGTTAGGCTGTTAGGCTGTAGGCTGTTAGGCTGTTAGGCTGTAGGCTGTTAGGCTGTAGGCTGTTAGGCTGTTAGGCTGTAGGCTGTTAGGCTGTTAGGCTTTAGGCTGTAGGCTGTAGGTTGTTAGGCTGTAGGCTGTTAGGCTGTTAGGCTGTAGGCTGTTAGGCTGTTAGACTGTTAGACTATTAGAAATGAGGAGCATAATATGAGAGATCACACAAAACTAAGGGCTTTTAAACTTGCCGATGAGATGGCTGTTTTAATTTATAATATAACTAAAAGTTTCCCTAAAGATGAAATATACGGATTAACCTCGCAGATGAGGCGATCCGTCGTTTCTGTACCTTCAAATATTGTTGAAGGTTGTGCACGTGAAAGCCAAAGTGAATATATGAGATTTCTAGAAATTGCTTTTGGATCCTTAAGGGAACTGCATTACCAATTTACGTTAGCTTCCCGTCTGGGTTATATCGAAAAATCCCAAATTAATGAGTGTGAAACAAAATTAACTGAAACGGAGAAAGTGCTTTCAGCCTTAATCCGCTCATTACGTAAATACTAACAACCTTCAGCCTACAGCCTAACAGCCTACAGCCTAACAGCCTACAGCCTAACAACCTTCAGCCTAAACAACCTTCAACCTAAATAACCTAAATACATACAAATTACAATGAAACCCCAAACCAGAAGAAAATTCCTTGCAACCACCGGCGCAGGGACATTATTAACATTAGTAAGCGGAGCTGTTCCGTTCCATATTAAAAAAGGAGATTCTGACAAACTTGCATTGTTTGGCGGAATTCCCATACGTGATAAAAAGTTCCCCTCCTGGCCTGTATGGGATGAGCAGGATGAAACCGCCGTTATCCCGGTTTTAAGAAGCGGAGTGTGGTCAAGAGCCAATGTGACCACCCGGGCGGAACAGAAATTTGCAAAGTTAATGGGTTCAAAGTATTGCCTGTTAACCACGAATGGCACTAATGCGCTTATTACATCCCTCCGTGCCCTTGGAATTGAGGGTGGTGACGAGGTTATCACTACCCCCTATACTTTTGTAGCCACTGTTGATGCTATTTTCCTGAATAACGCACTACCCGTGTTCGTGGATATTGATCCCGAAACCTGGCAGATGAATGCTGACCTGATAGAAAAAAGTCTTAACAAAGATACAAAAGCTCTTCTTCCCGTTCATATCCTCGGAGGAATGTGCGATATGGATAAAATCATAGCTATTGCAAAGAAATATGATCTTAAAGTAATAGAAGATGCCTGTGAAGCTCATATGGCGGAATGGGACGGGAAAAAAGCAGGTACCATCGGAGATCTGGGATGTTTCAGCCTTCAGAACGGAAAACAAATGACCTGCGGGGAAGGTGGAGCTATCCTTGGAAATGATGAAAGAATCATGGATCTGTGCTATTCTTTTCATAATTTCGGAAGGATCAGGGGGCGTTTTATGCCACAGGATAAAGGAGCATCCCCGATTTTAGGAACAAAAGCCAGGATCACCGAATTCCAGGCATCTATATTAATGACACAAATGGATTCCATTGAAAGTGAAACACTAAGACGACAGGTAAATTCAAATTACCTTAATTCAAAACTACCTGAAATACCGGGAATAATACCCAGGAAGGATTACAGCCATACAAACCGGGTGTCATGCTATTTCTATGGTTTCAGATTTAAAGAAAAAGAGTTCGGTATTTCAAGAGAAATGTTCATTAAAGCGTTAAAGGCAGAAGGTATTCCCGCAGATGACGGCTTAGGTGTTATCGAAAAAAATAGTATTCATCAGGAAGGCTTGGTTGAATCGGTGATCAGTTCCAGGACATTCAAAAAACTGTATTCGAAAAAACGGCTTGATGCATACCGCTCTTCACTTCATCTGCCGGAAAGCGAACAACTGGTGAAAGAAACAGTGGGATTTAAACATTATAATTTACTTGGACCGACATCTGATATGGACGATATTTACAAGGCAATCCTTAAAGTGTATGAAAACAGGGATAAGTTAAGGGGGTGAGTAACAGATTAAGATTCTTAACTAATTCATGAGTCGCTAATAATCATACAAAAAATGTATTTACTTTGTATATCTAATCACTGGTAACCGGGATATTTATGGAAACAATTATGAGATTCTTCTCTTCACTTCGTTACGCTCAGAATGACAGCATTTTCCAATCATAAGTAGGGAGTGGTTGGCGGCGTTGCCGCCAACCACCCCCTGCTATTTCTAAAATTAAGGAATGACCTGTCATTCTGAGCGATAGCGAAGAATCTCATATTTTAATCGGTCAGTAGTGATATTTAATATAAAAGTAATAACTTTGTAATTACATTATTTAAACTATGGACTTATCAGTTGTACAAATAGGAAATTCAAAGGGTATTAGATTAAATAAAACCATCCTGGAAAAGTATAATATTAAGGATACGGTTGAGTTGATATTGAAAAAGGATTATATTATAATCAAACCCAAAGCAATGCCCCGCAAAGCTTGGGCTAAAACATTTAAGAAAATGCATGATTCCGGTGATGATAAAGCACTGTTGTCTGATGTATTTGAAGATGAAAATTTTGAAGAATGGATCTGATGCAATACCAAATCATACTTGTTAATCTTGACCCTACAATTGGTTGCGAGATAAAAAAGACAAGACCTTGTGTGATTATTTCACCAAATGAGATGAATAGATATTTAAATACAGTTATTATTGCTCCCATGACAAGCCAAGCAAAGAATTATCCTACCCGTATTAAGGTTCAACATGATAATAAATCAGGATGGCTTGTGTTAGATCAGATCATAACAATTGATAAACAAAGGATAATAAAGATTCTTGATAAATTGACGGAGAAGGAAATATTAGCCACAAAAATGATCATAAAGGAGTTATTAGTCGATTAGAAGACACTGGGCAAACCAGGATTTTCATTAAATACTTCTCTGAAGATCTATATATATTTCCCAAAGTAAACTTTAAAAATTGAATAAAATGAAATTTTCTTTTATTACTAATGCTTTAATCTCATTTTTATTATTAACACTATCCAACCCGATTTTCTCCCAGGAAGACAGATCCTTTCTTCTTCCCCCGGTAATAATCAAAAATCCCTCTTCCCTGGAAAATTATGCTCCTGGAAACAGGAAATTTACAGGTATCCCAAGCCTGGCCATTACTGAAAAAGGCCAAATGTGGGCTGTATGGTATGCAGGAATAACCCCGGGAGAAGATGCAAATAATTATGTGGTTGTTTCCACCAGCAGTGATCAGGGCCAGACATGGAAGGAAGTGCTTGTCGTTGATCCCGATGGTCCCGGGCCTTTAAGAGCTTTTGATCCTGAAGTATGGATAGATCCCGATGGGAAACTGTGGGTATTCTGGGCTCAGTCAGTGACCAAACAGGAAGCCGCTCATAATCATGGTATAAATGCCGGTGTATGGGCACTTATTGCTGAAAACTCCGACCTGTCAAATACTTTATGGTCTGATCCCAGACGCCTTACTGACGGAATTATGATGTGTAAACCCATTGTTTTATCTTCTGGAGAATGGGTGCTCCCTGCCTCAACCTGGAGAATAGAAAACGGAGCGAGGATGGTTGTTTCCACTGACCGGGGTAAAGAATGGCATGTTAGAGGAGCCGTAAATGTTCCCGAGGATGTTTGGAACTGTGATGAACATATGATCGTGGAACGTAAAGACGGATCTTTATGGATGCTTGTCCGCACAAAATATGGAATCGGCGAAAGTATATCAACCGACCGGGGATATACCTGGAGCCCTTTAACACCCTCCAAAATCCAACATCCGACAGCTCGTTCTTTTATTTACAGGTTAAATTCCGGAAATCTTTTACTGGTAAAACATGGCCCGATGGCTATGCGAACTGAACGTTCACACTTAATGGCATTTATCTCAGAGGATGAAGGTATTACATGGTCTTCAGGATTACTTCTTGACGAAAGAAAAGGTGTTTCTTACCCGGATGGTCAGCAGACTAAAGACGGTACCATTCATATTATTTACGATTTCAACAGAAGAAGTGATCAGAATATTCTTATGACCAGCTTCAGAGAGGAAGATCTTGTACCATGTTCAGATGTAAAGATGATAGAAGTATTTCAGCGGAGGAAAGTGGTGAGTAAAGGGGGGGGGAATTTGAGTAATTGAGTAATTGAGTGTGAGAGTATGAGATACAGTATGAGAGTATGCAGTAGGTACAGGGCATGCCCTGTCTCGTCCTGAAATAGAGTTACAAAAAATGTAAACATTTTTTTGGACGATACAGAGATTAAGGAATACAGAAACCAACCCGGAAAAATGAAAAGACGAATTTTTCTTGAAAAAACAACTATTTTAAGTACCGGATGCATATTAACACCTTTTCCCATCCGGTCTTCCTATACTGATAATAAAAAACCTGAAGATATTACACCTTTACCTCCTGCTGAAGGGGGTGAAGTATTATATAATGGAATACGCCTCCCTGAGAGCTGGCCGCCCGGGTATATGGACCACAAGTCGTATGAACCTATGCCGGTTCCTTATCTTCAGTATCCTCCCCAGATCATTCCTATTGATGTAGGACGACAGTTATTTGTAGATGATTTCCTGATAGAAAGCACATCTCTTAACCGTGTATTTCATAAAGCCCGCAAATATGAGGGTAATCCTGTTCTGAAACCTGAAACCGGTCTTGAGAAAGGGGAAAATGGACTTCCATTGGCATGTCCAAAAGATGGAGGTGTATGGTGGGATCCAAAGGATGAAATTTTTAAAATGTGGTATGAGGCAGGATGGATCGGGACTATGGCATATGCTGTAAGTAATGATGGGATCAACTGGAGAAGACCAACCCTGGATATAAATCCCGGAACTAACCAGATCCTTCCGGAACTTCGACCCGATTCCACAACCGTCTTTTTAGATCACTATGCCAAAAATCCGGGTGAACGCTTTAAAATGTTCCTGAGAGGGCCAAACAATATTTCCGACTTTCGTGGTTTCAGTATGGTTTCAGCAGATGGCATCCATTGGAGTGAACCTGTCCGTACAGGATATTGTGGTGACAGAAGCACAATATTCTACAATCCTTTCCGGAGGAAATGGATTTACAGCATTCGTTCCGGCGGCCAACTTAAAAGTGCTCACGGACGTGCCCGATATTACCATGAATGCAACGATTTTCTTAAGGGAGCAGCATGGAAAAACGAAGATATTGTCTTCTGGACGGGTGCCGACAAGCTTGATCCTCCTGATATGGCAATTGGGGAAAATGCTCAACTCTATAACTTGTCTGCAGTGGCTTATGAAAGTCTAATGCTTGGATTTCATCAGATTCATCTTGGACCAACCAATGAAGAATGCATGAAAAAAGGTATTCCCAAAATAACAGAACTGATGCTTTCGTATAGCCGTGATGGATTTCACTGGCACCGGCCTGACAGGGAAGCATTTATTCCTGCTTCACGTAAACCGGGGGATTGGGACAGGGGTTATGTCCAGTCAGTTGGAGGAATCTGTACCATAGTGGGAGATCAGTTGCGGTTTTATTTTATTGGATTCCGTGGTGATCAGAACATACTTGATCCTGATGGATTCAAGAATGGAATGTACGCCAACGGTAGTACCGGAATAGCCATATTAAGACGGGATGGTTTCGCTTCCATGTCTGCAAAAAACAATCAGGGGACACTCATTACCCGAAAAATGAGTTTTAAAGGTAAATATTTATTTGTTAATGTGAATTGTCCTGAGGGAGAGTTAAAGGTAGAAATAGTGAATGAAAACAATGCTGTAATCTCCGGCTTCTCCGCAGACAATTGTAAACCATTGTCTGTCAACAGCACTATTCAACAGGTGCATTGGAAAAATTCGAAAGATCTTTCTATATTGGCGGGTGAAACAGTGCGCTTCCGGTTTTATCTGAAGAACGGAGATTTATTTTCTTTCTGGGTAAGTCCGGAAAAATCAGGAGCGAGCTATGGGTACCTGGCAGCAGGTGGTCCTGGTTATACAGGAGAGAGGGATGATATTGGACGGAAAGCATATAAAAAAGCGGTTACATTATAATTTAAATCGCACAACATATTCATTAAATTAATTTTAAGTGGTGAGACGTCCGGCAAATTACATTCTCCGAACTGGTGGGTTTGAAGTAGAACAGAGCTCAGTATTATCAGGATGTGAGAAGATTATTATCAATGGTATAGCAGAATTATTTGACACGATGAAGAAAAAAAAGCAGGAGTTTTAGAAGGGATCGAGGGATCTCCACCTTCGCTTCGCTACGGCGGATAAAAAAGGGATCAAATGACCAGGTGGTTGGTTATTGGGTTATTGGGTTATTTGGTTATTGGGTTATTGGGTTATGAATTGGCTTGACTACATAATTGTGTTTTTATACCTGGGTGGATTTCTTGGTATAGGATATTTTTTCAAAGAAAATAAAAATTCTACCGATTACTTTCTGGGTGGCAAAAGCATGAATTGGTTCCCGCTAAGTTTGTCGGTGATGGCAACGCAGCTATCAGCAATCAGCTTTATTTCGGCCCCTGCTTTTGTGGCTTTAAAAGTGGGTGGAGGAATGAAATGGTTGTCTTTCGAGTTCTCTGTTCCCCTCGCAATGTTTTTCCTGATGATCGTGATTGCCCCTCCCCTGTTCAGGTCGGGTGTTGTAAGTATTTACGAATTTGTCGAAAGACGTTTCGATTCATCAACACGAATGATTCTGAGTATGGTATTCCTGATTAGCCGGGCGTTAAGTACCGGAGTTATGGTATATACTATGGCAATCATTCTTCAGGCTGTTCTCGATATTGATTTTATCTATACCATCATCATAATCAGCATTGTAACCATTATATATTCATGGCAGGGAGGAATGAAAGCCGTTGTGTGGGGCGATGCTATACAAATGGGTTTATTGTTTACAGGACTACTTATTGGTCTGGTTTACGGATATATTATGATGGTTAATCATGGTGGCTCACTGGTAAATATTGATCCTGCAAGGCTTCAGGTGATTCAACACAATTTTGGAATTGGCGATGGCGGGGAATATGGTTTCTGGCCCATGATCATTGGAGGATTTTTTCTGTATGCTTCATACTATGGTTGTGATCAAACCCAGGCACAGCGGTTGCTTTCCGCTAAAAACGAAAAAACCATCCGTTCACTATTGTTGGCCAACGGAATACTTCGTTTTCCGGTAGTTTTGGTTTACTGTACAATGGGTCTTGTATTAGGTGGATTTATTTTAGTAGCACCTGAATTTTTAGACGAAATAAGTTCTGTTACCCAAAAATATTTTCCCCGGGAATTTGCAGTTTCAGGAATTAAACCTGACTTGATGGTGCCGGTATTTATTACCAAATACATGCCGCATGGAATTATCGGGATTTTAATGGTTGGTATTTTGTCAGCTGCCATGTCGACTCTTAGTGGTACGGTTAATTCACTTGCAGCGGTTACCGTTGAAGATATCTTTAATAGTGGCAGGAAAAAATTATCAGGAAAAAAATATATGATGGTTTCAAAAGGTACCGTAGTTTTTTGGGGTGGCGTTTGTATTAGCAGCGCCTTTCTTCTTGGAGGTAGTCAAAGCTCTGTTATTGAAATCATTAATGCAATCGGATCGGTTTTCTACGGACCGGTTCTTGCAACATTTGTTCTGGCTATCTTCTCTAAAAAAGTAAATAAATACGGGATGAAGGTTGGAATTATTCTTTCAGTATTAATTAACCTGATTTTCTCTAAAACTATGCAGGAAATTATTGGTTTCGATCCGGGAGTTGAGATTTTCTGGATCTGGCTGAATTTTACCGGTTTTAGTTTTTGTGTGGTAATTACGTACCTGGTGAGTTTTATCGTTCCTGATAAGAACAATAAAAGACCGGATATTAAATTCCAGTTAAAAAAGAAAGATATTCTTACCAAAGAGTCTTTCATCCTGCTTGCATTCTTTATCGCAATTATCGTTTTCAGTTTTTGTATACCGAAAATTTTCGGATAAGAAGTTTATCTTTAGTTTCTGATTATGAAGGAAATAACAGCTCATATAATATCTCATACTCACTGGGACCGTGAGTGGTACCTGAACAGTAAATACACGAACGAATGGTTGATCCCATTTTTTGACAATTTGTTCAAAATGTTCGAGAAAGAACCTTATTACATTTTTGTTCTTGACGGGCAGATGTTAATGGTCGAAGAATATTTCGAAGAACTGGACAAACACAAATACAATGTAAATGTTTATAAAAGGAAAATCCGAAAATACGTTCAGCAAAACCGCTTGTTTATCGGACCTTATTACCTGCAACCCGATTGGCAGTTATTGAGCGAAGAATCGCTTGTACGTAACCTGATGTATGGTATTCAGGCAGCCAATAAATTGGGCGGTTCCATGAAAGTGGGCTGGATGCTCGATAACTTCGGACAAATTTCGCAGACTACACAAATTCATGAACAGTTTAACCTTAAAGGATTATTTGTCTGGCGGGGTGTTGAAATGGACCCGACTGACTTAGAATCTGAGTTTCACTGGAAATCGCCCGATGGAACTTCCATCCCCTCAATATATTTGCTCAACAGTTACCGGAATGTAATGCGTCTGGCAGAATATAGCGAAATAATGAAAGACCGGTTGTTTGATGTAGTGAATAAACTTACTCCTTTCGCTACTACCAGCAATGTACTGCTGATGAATGGCTACGACCAGGAATTGGTACCGGACGATATTCTTCCTTTTATTTCGGATGGGAAGATGGATACGGATGAATTCAGAATTATTCAAAGTAATCCTGAAAAATATATCCGGGATGTGATGAGTGAAAAACCAGAACTAAAAACTCTCGAAGGGGCCCTTTACAGTGGACGGTTTATCTCGGTGTTTCCCGGTGTATTGTCGACACGAATGTATTTAAAGTTACAAAACGATGAGCAACAAAAAGCATTGGAAAAACGTGTTGAGCCTTTAGCAACATTGGTTTGGGCATTGGGAGGCGAATACGAAAAAACCCAAATTAAGGAAGCATGGAAAACGCTTCTGAAAAACCATCCTCATGACTCTATCTGCGGCGTAAGCATAGACGATGTCCATACCGACATGGAAAACCGAACCCGCCTGGTAAACCAGCTGACACAATCATTAACAGAACAAAAATTAAAAGAACTTTGTAGTTTAATTGATACTTCAGATTGTATTAACGAGGAAGTGAAAATTGTTTTTAATCCATTACTGCAAAACAGGTCGGAAAATGTTTCTTTTGAAAGTGGCAATTTCTATGTAAAAGATATCCCTTCAATGGGTTATAAGATCGTGAAACAATCAGATGTATCGAAAGATGTAATTGAGATAGAAGGGCTTAGCGTTAGTAACAAAAAGATAAAGGTTGAATTTAATAAAAACGGATCATTTAATATTCTTTTCAAAAAATCAGGAAAACAATTTACTAACCTTGGTTTGATAGAGGACCGGGCAGACACCGGCGATGAGTACAATTATTCCTACCCTGACAAAGATCTGATAATTAACAGCAAAGACTACATAGCAGATATTGATATTGTGGAACGGACCGACACAAAAGTGGTTGTTCGCACTCAGCTAATACTGGACTTGCCCGAATCAGATGCAGACAATCACAAAATGCGTAGTTCAGTTACGCGCAAATTACCCATAGTTAGCTACTACACTATTGAAGTTGATTCTCCGCTGATAAAGTGTAAAACCATCCTGCGAAACACCGTGAAGGACCACATCATGCGGGTTCTCTTTAAATCAGGTATTGAAACTGACTTTGCGTATGCAGGAAGCCCTTTCGATGTAGTAAAAAGACCTAATACAATTGCTGATTACGACGAATCATTTATTCCTGAAGATGTGAAAAAGATAATTATAGGTGCCCGTGAAGCAAAACCAAATACCATTTTCCTGAATCGTGAATTTGTTGATTTGAACGATGGAAAAGATGGACTGGCAATATTATCGAAAGGATTGCCCGAGTATCAGATAATTGAAAATGATACGATTGCCCTGACGCTATTCCGTTCGGTAGGCTGGATTGCAAAAGAAATTAATTCACGTATTGGGGATGCCGGACCAGAGATATTCACTCCTGATGCCCAATGTTTGCGTGAAATGCAGTTCGAGTACGCTATTTATCCCCACCAGGGCAACACCGAAGAAGCGCAGGTGTGTAATTTGTCAAATTTATACAACACTGATTTAATATGTGCTATAACCGATAAACATAATGGGGTGTTGAAAAGGAACAACTCGTATTTTACTGTAAAAGACAGCCTTGGACAAATTAAAGTTACGGCACTTAAACGAAGCGAAGACGGCAAATCGGTAATTATCAGAGGCTATAATTCAGGAGAATCAGTATCTCAGGTAAAAATTTCGAGTGCATTTATAATCAAAAAAGCATACCTGACAAACCTTCTGGAAGAAATTAAGGATGAACTGGATATTACAGATAACTATGTTTCTTTTGATGTGGGAGCAAAGAAAATCTTTACTGTGAGGTTTAATATTATCAGGCATCGTAAAACTTTTAATGATGATTGCGAATTAGTTATCGAACACAGTCGGATATGGGAAAAATTTGACAATTTTGAGTATGCGGTTTCCGTTTCGGAGGAAGAAATTCATTCGGAAACAGAAAGAGCAGAGGCATTAAAAGTAAAAGCTGATCATCCCATGTGGCGGAGAACTGCCCTCGAAGCTCAATTATCGGCAATTTTGATAAGATATAAATCAGACGAAAAGAAAATACGTGAATTAGGGTATGAACTAAATGAAGCACGTGTAAAACGCAGAATTTACGATTATATAAAACAGTTTAAAAATTTGGATTCAGATTAGTTGGTAAAAAAAGTACTTAGAATTGTGTTAGCATCCGGAAAGGCTTATTCTTCTCTAAAATATTTTAGGAAGAGTTACTATTTAGTCAAATGAGAAAAAATAATATTAACTAAAGATCTGTAAACTTATATAGGAGGATATATCTCATCTTTATGGATCCAATACTAATTATATTAATTGGGACAATAGTAGTGCTTTTTTGTATTATAGTACTAAAGCTTCACGCTTTTATTTCGCTGCTGTTCGCAGCCCTGGTCACTGGATTTCTGACTTCACCGGAGCTTATTTACAATTATGCCATTCACAGTGGCATATCTGAACAGGAGGCACAATCACTTTGCGGAATGAGGATTGGCCGCCGACTCGCCCTGGCATTTGGAAATACAAGCGGGAAAATCGGGATTCTAATTGCACTGGCCTCTATTATAGGCACTTCCTTAATGAGAAGTGGTGGAGCAGAACGCATTGTACGCAGTTTACTGGGATTATTCGGAAAAAAAAATTCTTCTCTCGCATTGTGTACCGGTAGCTTTATCCTTGCTATCCCTGTGTTTTTCGATACCGTGTTCTATTTGATGATACCATTGGTAAAATCAATGGGAGTGAGAAATCCTAAAAAGTATGGTCTTTATTTAATGTCAGTTATTGCAGGAGGAGTAATGGCTCACTCCCTGGTTCCACCAACACCGGGACCATTATTTGTGGCCGAAGAAATGGGAATTGATCTTGGTGTTATGATACTGGCTGGATTGATAATCGGTATGATCACCGTTAGCAGCGGATATGCATACTCAGTCTGGGTAAACCGAAAATGGGATTTGCCCATGAGGGACACTCCTGATATTAACATTGAAAATCTGAAAGAATTTTCAGAAAAAGAAAATAAGGATCTGCCAGGCTTAGGTATCTCTCTATTACCTTTGTTACTTCCTATTCTATTAATCACCGGAAACACAGTTCTGAAAATGATCTCTAATGGCAACGACGCAAACGTCAGTTCATTTCAAAAAGACCTTATAAACATTTTTTCAAAACTAGGTGATGCAAATGTTGCATTAGCTTTCTCATCAGCAATTGCCCTGTTCCTGCTTTGGTCGAGATTAAAGGATATCCAAAAGTTTAAAAAATTTATTTATGAGTCTTTAACAAGTGCAGGCATTATTATTCTGATCACTGCTTCCGGGGGTGCATTCGGACAAATGCTTCAGCAAACCGGCATTGGAATTCGTATAGAGGAACTGGCTGTTAATTATCAAATAGCTCTGCTGCCGATGGCATTTTTTATTACTGCTGCAGTGAGAACTGCACAGGGTTCAGCAACGGTTGCTATGGTTACTGCCATAGGCGTTATGAGTGGACTGACAAGCGCCGGACTCCAGTTCCATCCGGTTTACCTGGCCATGGCCATTGGATGCGGTTCAAAAATTTTTGCATGGATGAATGACAGCGGGTATTGGATCATCAGCAAAATGAGCGGTATGCAGGATAAGGAAACCATTCGTCATTTCTCTGTACTTTTAGTGGTAATGGGAGTGACAGGCCTGGTTGCAGTGATGATCCTTTCAAAATTCTTACCTTTGGTTTAATGTCACTATCAGAAGAACATATCGTAATAAGAATTACAGAAGCTGATAATGTAGGCGTAGTAACAAATTCATCAGGGCTGAATAAAGGCCTTACCCTTAAGAATGGCACACGCTTATCACAACATATACCCATGGGACATAAAGTGGCCCTGTCAAATATCGGTACGGGAGAAAAAATCATCAGATACGGACAAGCCATTGGATATGCCAAAATGCCAATAAAAGAAGGAGAGCTGGTTAATGAATCAAAAATATCATTGCCTGAACCTCCTGACCTGAATTCTGTTATTCTGACCAAAATGCCTGAACCGGAACCATTAAAGGGATTTAATTTTATGGGATACCGGAATCCGGATGGCAGTGTGGCTACGAAAAATGTTTTGGGAATAATTTCAAGCGTTCAGTGTGTAGCCGGATTCACGCAATATATAGTAAATAAAATAAAGAAGGAATTACTCCCGGAATATCCGAAAGTGGATGATGTAGTGGCACTTAATCATACGTATGGATGTGGTATTGCTCTTAATGTGCCTTCTGCAGTCATCCCTGTAAGAACACTTCAGAATATCACAGTAAATCCAAATTTTGGAGGAGAAATTTTGATTTTAGGCCTTGGATGTGAAAAGTTGAGACCTGAAAGTCTTGTACTGCAAAATGACAAACATCCGGAACCACAGAAAATTACAGAGACGACAAAAATCCTGTACATGCAGGATGAGTCTTTTTCCGGTTTTAACTCTATTGTTGAAAGATCCATGAAAATGGCTGAAATAAAGTTGAAAAAACTAAACCGGCGAAGGAGAGAAAAATGTCCTGTATCTGATCTGGTTGTGGGCATTCAATGTGGGGGCAGTGATGTATTTTCAGGCATTACATGTAATCCTGTTGCTGGTTTTGCTGCTGATCTGGTTGTACGGGCAGGTGGAAGTGTTCTTTTCTCAGAGGTAAGTGAAGTAAGAGATGCCGTTCATTTACTGGTCCCCCGGGCAATTAACCATAAAGTAGGAAAAGCTCTGCTGGATGAAATGAAGTGGTATGATGATTACCTGATGCAGGGTCATGCTGACAGAAGTGCCAATCCCTCTCCCGGAAACATAAAGGGAGGATTAAGTAATATAGTGGAAAAAGCCCTGGGATCTATAGCAAAATCAGGCACAACTCCGATAGTTGATGTTCTGGGACCAGGAGAAAAGATACGTCATAAAGGATTAACATTTGCTGCCACACCCGCATGCGACTTTATTTGCGGCACATTGCAGGTGGCAGCAGGTATGAATTTGCATGTATTTACCACCGGCAGAGGAACCCCCTACGGACTGGCTATGGTGCCGGTAATTAAGGTGGGATCAAATTCAAAATTAAGCAATCGCTGGTATGATCTGATAGATCTGGATGCTGGTCAGGTAGCCACAGGAGAAAAAACAATTGAGGAAATGGGATGGGAACTTTTTCATTTTATGCTGGATGTGGCAAGTGGTAAGAAAAAAGTTGCCTGTGACAAACTTGGATTGCACAACGACCTCGTATTATTTAATCCAGGACCTGTAACCTGAATGATATTTTTCAGAATTATCAAATTATATTAAACCTCTTTTTCTGTTTTATTAAATAAAATTAATATGAAAATAGGATTTATCGGACTTGGGATCATGGGAAAGCCCATGGCAAAAAACCTGCTGAAAGCTGGTTATGATTTGATTGTTTTGGATATTAACAAAACATCTGTTGAAGAATTACAAGCCCTTGGCGCTGAAACTGCTGAAACAGCCGCTGAACTGGCTGCCGGAACAAAAACTGTGATTACAATGCTTCCCAATTCACCTGAAGTAAAAGATGTTACTTTAGGTAAAAATGGACTTATTGAAGGAGCCACAGAAGGATCTGTTTTTATAGATATGAGCTCAATCGCTCCTCTTGCAAGCAAAGAAATTGCCAAAGCATTGGCTGAAAAAGGCGTTGAAATGCTCGATGCACCGGTAAGTGGTGGGGAGCCAAAAGCAATCGAAGGAACAATTGCAGTTATGGTTGGAGGTAAAAAAGAAGTATTTGATGCAAACTATGACATTATGATGGCCATGGCTAAATCTGTTGTTTACGTGGGGGAAATCGGTGCCGGTAACATGGCAAAACTTTGCAACCAGATTGTTGTGGCATTAAATATTGCAGCAGTGTCTGAAGCACTTGTGCTGGCTAAAAAAGCCGGCGTCAGCCCTGACCTGGTATATCAGGCCATTAGAGGTGGACTGGCAGGAAGTACGGTTATGGATGCCAAAGCACCAATGATGATGGATAGAAATTATAAGCCGGGATTCAGGATTGACCTGCATATAAAAGATCTGAACAATGTTCTGGAGACGTCCCGGAATATAGGGGTGCCATTGCCTCTTACTTCCCAGGTAATGGAGATCATGCAGGCAATAAAACAGGATGGCTGTGGAATTGAAGACCATTCCAGCATCGTTAAGTTTTATGAGAAGATTGCCAACATACAGGTTACCAGATAACTATTTTAAGAATGGATTTTCCAATAATCACTGAAATGAAAGTCATACCGGTGGCTGGTTACGACAGCTTCCTGCTTAATCTTAGCGGAGGGCATGGGCCGGTTTTTATACGTAATATTGTTGTATTAAAGGATAATGCAGGAAAAATCGGAGTGGGTGAAACACCCGGAGGTGAAGCCATCCGTAAAATACTGGAAGATTCAAAAGAAATTATTTTAGGTCGCCGTCTCGGTGATATGAATCTTGTTCTTAATACTATCCGAAAAAAATTTGAAAGTCTCGATAAACAAGGCAGAGGCCGGCAAACCTTTGATCAACGCGTGATGATTCATGCATTGACAGCAGTTGAATCAGCTTTTTTGGATCTGACCGGTCAGGTTCTTGGTGTCCCCGTTGCAAAATTACTGGGAGATGGAATGCAGAGGGACAGGGTTGAGGTACTGGGTTATCTTTTTTTCATTGGTGATTACAAACGTACACCATTGAATTATAATGCACCGGGGAAAAACAGCAGTACATGGGAAAAGGTACGTTGCCTTGAAACATTGGATGCTAAAGGAATCGTAGAACAAGCCAGGGCGGCAAAAGAAGAGTTTGGTTTCAACTTTTTCAAACTAAAAGGCGGTGTGCTTGAAGGGGCTGAAGAATGCGATTGCTTAAGAGCACTGGCCGAATCATTCCCGGATTCAGGATTAACAATTGACCCAAACGGCGCTTGGAGTTTAAAACAGGCAATTGACTGGCTCTTACCTCTCAGATCAATTCTTACCTATGCTGAAGATCCGTGCGGGGAAGAAAGGAATCTCTCAGGAACAGAGATCCTCGCTGAATTTCGCAAAGCTACTGGTATCCCTGTCGCAACAAATATGATTGCTACAGATTTCCCCGGGCTTGTCCAGTCCATTCACCTGCAGGCGCTGGATATCCCTCTTGCCGACTGTCATTTCTGGACAATGCAGGGGTCGGTCAGGGTTTCAGCAATCTGTGAATTGTGGGGATTAACATGGGGCTCGCACAGTAATAATCATTTTGATGTGTCACTGGCTATGACGGCTCATACCGCTGCCGCTGCCAAAGGAAATATCACCCCCATCGATACACACTGGATATGGCAGACAGGACAACGGTTAACGAAAAATCCACTCCAGATTAGAGATGGCTACATTAATATTCCTGAGTCTCCCGGGCTGGGCGTTGAACTGGATTTTAAAAAACTGGAAGGAGCACATAAACTTTACAATCGGTTTGGATTAAAAAAACGTGATGATTCAATTGCGATGCAATATTTAATATCAGGTTGGAAGTTTAATCCCAAACGACCTAGCCTTACCTATGAACTAAAATAAACTAAAAATAATGTATACAATAAAACAAAGACTTCAAAATGGCGAACTTGTTCTTGGAATTATGCTTTCCCAAGTTCGTAATCCAAATATCGCCTACATGCTGGCGCAATGTGGTTTTGAATTTTTTATCATAGACAACGAGCACGGCACTTATAGTGTTGAAACCATCTCAGACATGATCGCCGCAGCAAGAGGTGCTGGTATTTCGGTGATTGTCAGGATACCTGAGATTACCCGCGAGAATATTTTAAAACCTCTCGATTCCGGTGCTGCAGGATTGTTGATCCCGATGGTAAATACCGCAGATCAAGCGAAGGAGATCATCCGGCATGCAAAATATCCTCCAATCGGAAACAGGGGCGCAGCTTTACGCCGTGCACATAATCTTTATGCCCGTGTAAATGCTTCTGAATATCTCGAACAGGCGAATAAAAACACTTTCATTGCTGTCCAGGCAGAAACCCCCATGGCTATTGAAAACCGTAATGAAATTGCTTCGGTTGAAGGCATTGATTGTATTTTTGTGGGTCCATTTGATCTATCTGTTAACCTTGGCATACCGGGACAAACAAACCACCCGCTTGAAGTTGAGGCTATAGAAAAAATTGCAGCAACATGTAGGGAACACAAGAAAATTGCCGGCATATTAATGTTTGACCAGGAATTACTCTCCTATTGGATAAATAAAAATTTCCGGTTTGCAGTTTATGGCAGCGATGTTTCTTTGCTTACTGATGCGGCTTCTAATGCAGTTAAAAAACTAAAATCAATTACTACTGTCTGACAAAAAATGTTAAATGTATATAAACGGACCCACCCCCAACCCCTCCCTAAATCAGGGAGGGGTGAGGATTCATTGTTAAATTGCTAAGTTTGGCAAATTATTAAGTAAAGAAATTGTTAAATTCAGCAATATAACCAAGTTCCATCCCCCTCCCTGATTTAGGGAGGAGTTAGGGCCTTGCTCCGCAGTAGCTTCGCGAAGGCGAGGTGGGTCCGGAAAATTAAAAAAATTCATAATCTCCTATAGTAAAATTAGTTACAATAAAACTTTATCATTATTATCAATTATATTTTTAAATCAAACCGTAAAAGCGATTATAATTAAATACATTATGAAAACCTGGAATATAGGCATAATCGGCGCCGGATTAATAGCCGACTTTCATGCAAAAGCAATCGAGAGTTTACCCAATGCAAAACTAATCGGTATTTGTGGCACAAACAGTGTTAAAGTAAAAAACCTGGCTGGTAAATATTCCTGTAAAGCTTTTACCAGTGAGCAGGAAATGCTTATGTCAGACCAGATTGATATGGTCACTATCACCAATCCGAGTGGGGCGCACATGGAGCCTGCTGTTGAAGCGGCTGCCTACGGGAAACATGTTCTTTGTGAAAAACCTCTTGACGTGACACTCGAGAGGGTGGATAAAATGATTGAAGCTCATGAAAGATCAGGAACACGGCTGGGGGGCATTTTTAATTACAGGTATAACGATGCTGTCAGGCTTCTGAAAAAAACTGTCGACAGCGGGCGGTTTGGTACTATAAGCTGTGCCTCGGTATTTGTCCCCTGGTGGAGAACAGACGATTATTATAAAAGCAGTTGGAGAGGTACATGGAAACTGGACGGAGGTGGAGCACTTATCAACCAGTCTATTCACATGGTTGATCTTCTCCAATATATGATGGGTCCTGTGTTGGCATCACATGCTTTCATAGCCACACCAGGACATCCACAGATTGAAGTGGAAGATACCGCGGTCGGGATAGTAAGGTTTAAAAACAATGCCCTGGGAATAGTGTATGGGACTACTGCATCATTTCCCGGGCAATACAGGAGACTTGAAATTACAGGGACAAAAGGGACTGTAATTATGGAAGATAACAGTTTTAAAATGTGGCAATTTGCAGATGAATTAGAAGAAGATAAGGATATCCGCGAGAAATTTGGTAAAATCGAGGGAGGCGGCGGAGTATCTGATCCGGGTGCAATTCCTTTTCAACCTCATGCAAAAAATATCGCAGCCTTTCTTGAGTCGCTGGAAAATAATACTCCGTTTGAAATTGACGCTTATGAAGCAAGAAAATCCATTGAGATCATTGTCGGGATGTATGATTCGGCAAGAAAGAATAAATAAGAGATATTAATCGTTTTAAATAACTACTATTTTCCTGATAAACAAGGACATGAGAATTATTCCCGAAGATTTATTTTTTTAAATCGATTAAGAATAATGCCAATAAAAAAACCGACCATAAAAATAGTCATCGTCCCAAAAACAATTGACAAGTAACCATGAAACGGACTAACATACTTGTGCATTTTGTCAGTTGTGAATATTAAGGGAGATATACTCATCCATCCTATTACAATTACACCTGCAATAACTCCAGCAATAGCTGCAGGATTACTCGCTTTTTTGGAAAAGTATCCCAAAAGAAACAGTCCAAGCATGCCACCGCTGAATATGGAAGCTAATTTCCACCATGCGTCCAATACACTCTGGATATTAATCAATGCAATAGAAACTAAAATGCTTAAGATGCTGAAAATAAAAGAAGAAATATATAATACTCTCATTTGTCTTTTTTCATCATTATTATCTTCAACAGGTCTCTTCAAATAATCGTGCAGGATTACAGTGGCTGAACTGTTTACACTTGTTGCAATAGTACTCATGCCTGCAGCAAATATCGAAGATATAAGTAATCCGGTTAATCCTACAGGTAAATTATTTATGATAAACCAGGGAAATACTTTGTCACCCTGAATATTAGCAGGCAAAATCCCTGGTTTTGCAGTATAATAACTAAATAATGCTGTGCCAATGAAAAAAAAGAGTATTGATACCGGGACATATAATAATCCGCCATATAATGCTGAATTTTTTGCATCTTTTACAGATTTGGCCGTCATATATCTTTGTACGAAGTTTTGATCAATACCATAATTCTGTAAGTTAATTATAAAGCCATATATTAAGACAACCCAAAAGGTAGAAGAGGTCAAATCCGGTTTGAAGCTGCCAAGGTTGAATTTATGATTTTCTATTGCTAAATCAAATAATTGAGAAGGGCCTTCTGGCATTGTGAATAATAATAATCCTGCACAAATTACAGCCCCTATGATCAGAATTATTCCCTGAATGGCATCTGTCCAGACAACAGCTTGTATTCCCCCAAGCAAGGAATAAATCATTACACTCAGCCCGGTTATAATGATTATCATTACTATACTCCATCCTGATATTACGTGTAATGTTAAAGCCAGTAAAAACAAAATGGTTCCTGTTCGCATAAGCTGAGTAAGAATATACATAGCTGAAGCATAAAATTTTGCCCATGGTCCGAAACGGATTTCCAGGTAGGTATAAGCAGAAGGGCTATTAACTGACCGGTAAAGGGGAACAAAAAATTTAGTAGACATAATAATGGCAAAGGGAATGGATAAACTAAAAACAAAAGCGTTCCAGTCAGACTGATATGCCTGACCGGGAATGGCCAGGTAGCTTATACTACTTACAAAGGTAGCAAAGATGGACATAGAGATTACCCAAGTAGGAAGAGCATTGTTGCCAAGTGTAAATGCGGCAGATGATTTGCTTTTCCGGTAAAATGAACTGCCAAACAGAACGATTCCAATGAGATAGATAAGAAAAATGACGATGTCTATGGTATGCATATTGATGATTGGATTTATTCAATAACTCCTTATAACCATTCCTGGTAATGAATCTCCTCTTCCAGAAATTGTTTGATTCTGACTCTTTCCGGTTCTTTGAATTTACGAAACGGTTCGGTCATGAAGTCATTACAGATTCCCATTACCGACAGGGCGCATTTTAAACCCTTCAGGTAACTGGAGCCATAATGTCCTACCCTGTATATTGTAGTGCTGATCTGTATTACTTTTTGCTGAAGCACCATAATCTTTTTAAAATCACGGTTTAATGCAGCATAGTATAAATCAACATATAACCTTGGGAACATATTTGCCCCGCCGTTCACTCCTCCGTGTCCACCCATGATAACAAATTCAGCAAGAATTTCTTCGGGTCCCACCATAAAAGAAAAGTTCTGCCTGTCTCTAAGAAGATAACGAACCTGGTTCAGATAAGCCAGGTTTGCTGAACTATCTTTTAACCCGATTATACCTGGTATCTCAGATGAAATTTTTACCGTTTCAGGTTCAAAAAAAACCTTGGTATGAACGGGCATGTTATAAATAAAAAGAGGCAGAGGCATTTGTATCATTATGCGGTGCAGATACTCCAGTAATTCAGGTTGACCCGAAGCATAGTAGTAAGGAGGGGCAAGAACTACAGCATCTGCACCGTTATCGGCAGCCGTTTTTGCCATATTAAGACTTTCAGTAAAAGCAGAATCAGTTATCCCTACCAATACAGGCACCCGACCGCTAACCAGCTTACAGGTCAACCGGATCAACTCATTTCTTGTTTTATAACCTAAACCGGCAAATTCACCTGTGGTGCCTAAAATAAAAACGCCATGTACACCTCCTGAAATAACATGTTCAATTAATCTTTCAAATCCTTCTGTATCGAGAGTATCATTATTCAGCAGTGGAGTAACAAGAGGAGGGATAATTCCTGTTAAGGGAAGAGGTAATGATTTTTTCATATTTAATGCTTATTGTTTAATTTTTGTACTAATTTTTAATTTGAAGTCTTGCAAATTCCATTTCCCGGGACCATTGTTCAAGTAAAACATTCATGGTCTCATAAACTTGTTGATTTTGTTTGGAAACGTCATTTTCCTCAAAAGGATCATTTTCCAGATCATATAATACAGGTTTATTAAAAAATTCTTCATCCGATACTTCCCTGGTTACAAAGGGACGTACCAGCTTCCATTTTCCTCTTCTCATGGCTGCATTTTGGGAATAAATGGGTACTCCACGGTTCCACTGCCAGTATCGCGCTTCAGGTAAATTATTCTGATATTTTCCCATAAATAATTCAGCCATACTACTTCCTTCAAAATCTATGGGAACAGACAATTGTAATCCACATAAATTAACTAACGTTGGAAAAATATCCGTGAAATGAATTACATCACTTATATACCTGGACTCTAATTTGTTTTTCCAGTTCAAAATAAACGGAACACGTATACCACCTTCATTAACCATATATTTAGTGCCCCGTAATCCCTGGTTATTACGCAAACCCGGGATGGGATCAGGGCCATTGTCGCTCGTAAAAATTATGAGTGTCTTTTCCCTGATTCCTAATCTATCAAGTTCTGCAATTAATTGACCTATCCCTTGATCCATTATCTCAATCATAGCATAAATGGTACTTTGAGATTCCTTGTACCCCATTTTTAAATAATGATCAATCACATCAACAGGCGCTTCGATTGGTCTGTGAGGGGCATAATGAGCTATATGTAAGAAGAACTGATCATTTTTATGCCTTCTGACAAATTCTATTGCACGTTTTGACAACTCATATGTAAGATATTGATTTGTAAATTTTTTTATTGCCCCATTGATCTCAAGTTCATATGTGAAATAGCTCTTCACATTGCCTTCTATGAATCCCTCAAATTCTTCAAATCCCCTATCCAAAGGATGATAGCCTTCTCCCTCACCGCAATGCCATTTACCAATCAAACCAGTAATATACCCATTATTATTAAAAGCATCAGCTAAAGTAATGAGGCTTGTATCCATTCGGGTTAATTCTGGAAATCGTTTTATATTAAGAGTTACGCAACCTGTCTGGTGCGGATACTTACCAGTAAGTAACGCTGCACGTGCCGGAGCAGATACTGGTGATGCAGAATATGCCTGGTTGAACCAAATCCCTTCTTTTGCTAATTGATCAAGAACAGGTGTGTGGTTTATATTCCCGTTTATAAATGCAAGATCCCCAAATGCCATATCATCAGCGAGTATCAGTATAACATTAGGGTGTGAATTACCCGTTTTTGAAGTATTCTGACTACAGTTCTGCAATGTTGTAAGAATTATAGCCGAAGCTCCAAAATTTATAAAAATCTTAATATGATAATTTTTACTTTTAACAATCATTTATTTGAATATTCAATAACTGCATCAACTAATGCCTGTATGTTTTCTTCAGGACATCCTCTTGGAACAACGCATCCGCTACCTAAAACAAAACCGCCGGATGGACCTGACTGTTCAATACATTTAAAAGCTTCCTCCTTAACTTGCTTGACTGTTCCATTGAACAATATTAAAGTATTAACTCCTCCCATCAGAGATACTGAATTACCAACTCTTTGCCTCACTTGCTCAACAGTAGAACCTCCAAGCGGATCAAGTGGTGCAATACAATCAAGGCCTGCTTCGACGAGTAAATTAACTATTGGCAGAACATTGCCGCAAATATGACAATAAATTAAAGCATTCTGATTGTAATTGTGTAGCTCATCGCATACTGTTTTAATATGTGGAAAAATAAATTCTTTCCATTGTTCCGGGGAAATAAGAGACATATTACCTGTAGAATCATTAAGACGTAAAACTGACATTCCCTGATCCAGCAAATATTTACCTCTTGATATGGAAACTTCAACTCCCTTTTCCATGACTGCATGAACAAGTTTCGGATCCGTAATCAGATCAAGCATTGCATTTTCAATACCCCGGAAAGTTATATAAAAAGACATAGTAGCTGTATCGAGATCCCCTATAAAAGATATTTTATCCTTAAATTCATCCATTACAATTTTTTGATTTTTTGCCCAACCAAGGGAATCGAATACATCCGGACCTGGCACAGCGATTGACCTGGCATCTTTAATGTTATTTACCAGAGGTTGTTTAGTTATCCAGCTGTGGCAATATGCAATCATTACAGGATCCTGAATCATATAATCCTCATCATTATTAAGATGTGTTGCTAATCCCCCGTTTATATCAATTTTACCGATGTTTTGACCTTTTTTATTAATTTCATACATGTTCCCATCTTTTTCTATAATTTGCTTAACCGGGAAATAAAATTGCCTTACAGCATCAAACCCATATTTAACGCCGGCAAGGGCAATTACACGTAATGCTGTCAGTGGATCTGTAATTACATACTTTATGTCAGTTTCAGTCACTCGTGCCCCGTAATCAACCCATATTTTAGGAACAACAGGTATCCGGTCGACATTTTGCCCTTTAAGTGCGGCAATAAATCTTTCGGTTGGTTTCATAGTGCAGTAATTGTGTATTTTCGGTTCCTTTATTATGCCACTAATTGTTATTCACTTCTCAAAAAAGACGTCTCCGGATCCGTATCCTTTAATGACCTGAAATTTTTAATACGATGGAATGTCAGGTAATTGGCATCATGTGCATTAAATGCTCCGCCAAACTCATCATCATATGCTGTCCGGGATACTGCTATAATATCTTCCCCTTCAAAAAGCCAGTCCACATATTGAAATGCATGTTTATAGATATCAGGATGATAGAGTATTACAGCCCTGACATCCCAGTCATGCAAATTATCTGAACAGGCTAATGCAAGTGTATTACGGGTACGGTCTGAATGTATCAGACCTTTATGCTGTGACGGAACATAATTTGTCAATGTCCAGTATTTATTTGATACTGAATCGTATCGTATTGTAAACTTTTTATCTCCTCCGGGCAGATCAATAAAACCTTTTTTAGAATTAAATTTCGCTTTTTTACCATTCTTATTAACCTGGATAATTGCGGCAATATCACCACGTGCCGGTCCTTGTTCCCTGGTGAAATTTACACGGAGAATACATACCACTCCACTCTGAAGGGTTGGGACAACGTTTCCTTCCAGCCATGCGCGAGTTTGACCATCCAACCATTTTTGTTTGCGTTTTACTACATTACTGAAAGTCCAGTTATCCTGCCTGAGAAAATCTGCATTCAAAGGAGCGCTCATAATAAACGATCCATAATGAGGCCCTCCCCATTCACCCCCACCCTGGCTCATTGCTCCGGAAGCATCTTCCATTGCCCGCCAGATCCTTCCATTATGAAATAACACTGGTACAGGGGCAGTATGATATTGGCCTTTTAACAAAAGACCTGTATTGCCATCAACCGGTTTTGTCCAGGTTTTTCCTTCATCATCAGATCGCATTATAACCGTATTACCGTGATGTTTATCCGTACCAAGAAGATATACAGCATTATTATAAGTAAAAATAGAAGCCCAGAATAATCCATTTATTGTACTGATCCGGGTCCAGGTTGTACCACAATCTTCGGAACGATAGACATGAGTTACGGCTGATTCCCATTCGGTTGAGCCAGGTCCGAATTCGCTGTGTTTGGCCAGATATATTCCCTTGTCAGTAATCGCTATTCCGGGGCAACCAATATAAATACCTGAAGATGCCGGAGAATGATTAATTATTGTACCTGGGACAACATAATTTTGAGCCTCAGTTGCTAAAGATAATAATGAAACACTTATAATTACAATGATTTTTATTCTGTACATAACATTATTTTTAATATTATTTAATAATAACAACAGGGAAATAAATTTCATAATTTAAGAAATACATCCATTAATAAAATATTTGTAAATCATTAAATATCAAATGATTAATATTATCCTTATAGAAATACAATCTGCAATATCCGGGCAGATGATTTTCAGACTTTTTTTGAAAATCCGATAAAATAAAATCTAATAAAAGATTATTACAAATTTTTTCAAACATTAATCCAATGCTTTTAATAAGCGATCGGAAATTTTTGGAGCAACCATTCCTTCATATCTTTTACTTCCTAATTCCTCCGGTGAAGGACCTACCCATTCACTTTCAACGCCTTCGATATTAATAGTAAAATCCTTATCAATAGTTACAATTGCATAAAGTGGATCTTTATAAGGTGCAGTTTCTTTAATTTTTGGAAACCTTAAATCGATTCTTTTACTATATCTTCCCTGATGTATAAAATCTGTTCCAAGAAAAGAATACGACATACTATTAATATGTATATAATAAATACCATTGATAACTGAAAGATGATCTACATGATGATGTCCGCTGAAACAAGCTATTATTTTATTTTTACCGGATTTCTGGTTTGCGTCTTCCAGAATCTGTCTGACTTCAGCTGCATTATCAATACCCCATTCAAGGCTTTGATGGGAACAAACAATTACCGGTAATTTTGTTGTAGTCAGATCATTTTTAAGCCATGATAATTGTTCAGGTCCCATATATTGAGGATAGCCGCTTTTGGGGGGATCAGTTTTTTCATTTCCATCAAGGACAATAAAATGGAAACCATTTTTATTAAAAGAATAATACCTGTTTGGCATTCCAAAATACCGGGCAGTATAATCAGCATTGAATTTAACTGTATCCATATGATTATCCATATCGTGATTCCCAAGAACATGATACTTATCTCCTTTAAATGAATTCCATATATCTACAAATGGCTCATTAAATACTTGTGGTTGACAAAAATCTCCAAGCTGAATGATAAAATCAACATTTTCATCATTCATTCTTGTAATAAATGTTTTTAACCTCAGATCCACATCGTGCAGTATTTCTTTATGAACATCAGCACAAATTCCAAAACGTACTGTCCCTGAATTTTCCTGCTTATAATTTTTACAACCAGTAAAAGAAATAAGCAGGATAATCAGGGCATATCTGAATATTTCAGGATATTTCATTTTATTTATTTTTTCGAATTATAAATTAAGAAGTTTATTCACTCTTAAAAATAAACATAACCAGGCTTAGGTCAGGATTTAGCTCGTATTTTGTGGGATTCTTAATTCGTACTGGTAATATAAATGTTTTACTGCTATAATCAGGATCAGCAAAAATCAGGTTCTTTTTTAATTCCAGTAAAACATAATTCGAGCGCATACCGTTTTCAAGACTTATTGATGGCGGTAAAGTATAATAACCGGAACTTAGAAGTTTTGCGTTTTTATAAACATTATAGGATGCAGGAACTCCGGGATTCTGAGCGTAAGCTATTGCACTTGCCAATGTGTCAGCATCAACAGAAAGATCAACAGTCACGGATTCCAGGGGAGCAAGTCCGCTTCGATATAATCCAACAACAATGGAAGTATCATTTGTTCCGGAAGCAAATAACTTTACTTCATAATTATTATTTGTTCCTCCTGATTGCACAACAGCCTGAGGAATATATAATAATGAGTATCCCCACTCTTCATCTTGTGCTGCCTTTTCACAACCCATAATATATAATACTGGTATTATTAGTAAAAGAAATTTATAACTTTTCATAACATTAAATTTTAAAATTTAAAACTATTATCATTCTTTACAAATTGATATAATTAATACTAAAGATGTTTACCAGTTGGGATTTTGTTGGATAACACCTCCAAACTTATCAATTTCAACTTGAGGAATAGGGTATAGATACATTTTATTCTCAAATACACGATTCTCTAATTCAGTAACTTCATATTCAAAAGAAGTTTCATTTTTTGCTATACTGACACCAAGAATTGAGCTTCCCAGTGTTGCTTCTGCCTCGTTCCATCTACGCACATCCCAGTATCTGTGTTCCTCAAATGCCAGTTCAATTCTTCTTTCATGTTTGATTTTTTCCCGTAGTTCTGTCTGATCTGCTGCTACTACAGGAGGCATATTAACTCCATTTCTTGCTCTGACATTATTAACAACCTGACGGGCAGTCAAACCATAACCTTCAGGATCATCATCCGGTCCATATGCTTCATTCATTGCTTCAGCATAGTTCAACAGAATTTCAGCATAACGAAAAAGTATCCATGAATATACAGCTTTTACATTATTGACAAGATTAATATTTGGAGCAAGAAATTTTTTTAAATAATACCCTGTTCTTGTTGCCATCAATCTCCCTTTGCCATCTGATCCTCCTTCCCAAATCTCAACTGTCCTTCCATTCCATGATGAGTTATTTACAACAACTGTCATCTTTAACCGGGGATCTCTTTTTTCATATGGATTGGCAGCATCCCATCCTGCTAACTTTTCATAAGCATCAACAAGGTTATGGGTAGGACAGGTTCCACTTTGTCCTCCTAAAGTACCAATCGGATAATTCATCCTCTCCATAAAATTTTGATTCCCGGATCTTAACGAAAATATAACCTCGTCACTTCGATAGGATAGAGGTGCAATAAATAAATTTTGATAGTTACCTTCAAGAATATATTTATTCATTGAAATTATTTCAGCTGCAGCAGATGCTGCGGCTTCCCATTTAGAAGCAACAGTACCTGAATTATATAAGGGGCTTGCAGCATAAAGTAATGCTCGGCTTTTTAGTGCCAATACAGTACCTTTGGTAACCCGGCCAGTTTCAGTATCCAAAAATCCCCTCCATTCAACTCTAACGTTATTCTTTACAGCATCACATTCCTCTGCAATAAATTGAATGATATCATTAAAGGATGATCTGGAAATACTTAACTCTTCATTAATGTTTTTTACTTCATTTATTAATGGTACTCCTCCATATCGTTTAATTAATTCAAAGTAAAAGTATGCACGCAGAAAGCGTACTTCACCTCTCATCCATCCAATATCATTGACCTGATTCTGATATTCCTGTTTCCCCTGCTGACTTAATGTGTCTTTAGCCAAAATATTAATATAATCAGTTGAGCCTTCCAGGAAAATATTTGCCATGCGTATTCCCCTGTAATAGTGTGCCCAGCAATCATCAGGATTGGAATACTGGTTCCATGCTCCCAGATTATACTTTTGAACATCAGAACTATAATCGGTGTGTTCAGCTTCATCGGTTGCTGCAGCTAATAACGAACCATCTATCCGATTAAAACCTTCCGGGATGAAAGTATATACTCCATAACCAAAATCTCTTATTCTTTCATAATTTACAAATACCTGATCGGGTTTTAATTCAGTATCGATTCGATTATCCAAAATATCTTCACATGCTACAGATATGCAGCATATAAGTAAAAAAATGACAATTTGTTTCATATTATTTAGTTTTTTCTGAATGTACATCTTAATTTTTTTTAGATTTATTAAGAAAATTTAATAGCAGGAATTAGATCAGAAACTTAGATTTAATCCTATATTATAACTTTTTAATAATGGGTAACCAGTCATTACTTCCGGGTCAAAATCCTCGATGTCACTAAATGTAAATAAGTTATTCCCACTAAGGTAAATTCTGAAACTATTCATGGCCAGTTTTTTTGCTACTTTATTTGTAATCGTATAACCTACTTCTATGTTTCTGAATCTTAAATAATTACCTGATTTTTGCCAGAATGATGATAGCCTGTAATTATTTTCATTATACTGAGTGGATAATCTCGGATAGGTTGCAGTAGCTCTTGTATCAATTCCCTCAGAAGGATAATAAGCCCATCTGTTTTTGGCCATCTCAGGCACTTGTCCATTGTTCAGGAATGCCCAGGCATAATCTCCGTCTAAAAGGATACTACGGTTTGCAACACCATATAATAATGCTGAAATATCAAAACCTTTCCATTTTAAACCAAGATTCATTGAGTAATAAATTTCCGGAACATCACTAAATCCAATTGGCATTTCGTCGTCTTCATTTATCAGTCCGTCATTATTCTGATCTTTATATTTTATATCGCCCGGTTGAATGGCACTAAAGACAGGTACTGGTGTATTTGCATCATTAATTTCATCCCAGGATTGATAAAAACCGATCGCTTCCAAACCAAAAGGTTGTCCGACCGGATTTCCTGTTCTGTATAAATACTCTTCTCTTCGGGTAATTTCATCCATGTATTTAATTTTATTATGAGATAGACTGAGGTTTCCGCCAATGAAATATTCAAAATCCTGGATTTTATCTGAAAACATAACTGATGTCTCAAACCCTGAACATGAAACTTTTCCCATATTCTCATAGGGTAATTCAATTCCAAGAATAAGTGGGATAGAGGCCTCACGTTTGCCAAGAATATCAGTTCTTCTATCATTAAAATAATCGAAGGATAAATCAAGTCTGTTTTTAAACATTCTGGAATCAAATCCTATATTAAATTGGAAACTACTTTCCCACCGGATATCAGGATTTCCTATTGCTCCTTCGGTATATGAACCCACACTGCGGGTTCCATCCCAGCCTAGAATAAAATCATCTCCATCAGGATAATATTGTTGATATAAAAAGCGTCCCGCACCATATCTGTCGTTACCAATTATGCCCGCAGATGCTCTGATTTTTAATATATCAATCCAGTCTAAACTGTTAAAAAACTCTTCCTTGGACAACATCCAACCTGCTGAAATAGCGGGGAAGAAACCATAACGTTTTCCTTGCGGAAAATTTTCTGAACCATTAAATCCAAATGAAAATTCCGTAAAATATTCCTGGTTATAATTATAACTAACACGTCCTGCAATTCCATTATGGAGATAAGGTACTTCATTTCCCCCAATGATATAACGATTCTGACGATAAGTAAGTAATGCGGATATGTTATTCAGCCCATAATTCCTGTCATAATTAATATTTGTTGCAAAATTCACTCTCCTCCATTGCTGGTAAAGACTTTCATCAATTGAAAAATCCGTTTCATTCATAAATTGATAATACATTATACTATCATCATCCAGGTATGGTTCAAACCGGGCATAATCTCTTTTTCTGTCGTAATTACCCTGAAACCAGTTTGTAAATGCAATAGATTGACTAAAGCTTAAACCTTTTGTTATGAAATTTAGATTTTCGTGCAAAGTGAAAGCAGTTTGAAATGTCATATCATGTCTTGACTTCAAGCCTTTAGCATAAATTGAAGCTGCCGGATTATCGGGGTAGATTGCATTTCCTCCCCAGGAACCGTCAGGATTGATGGGTTGATAAATATTTGGAGGATACAATGAAAGAATATCCCAGATATTATCAATATTTGGGAAGAATGAATTTTGTATTGCACCACCCAGATCCAAAGAAAGACTGAAAATATCACTTAGTTTGGCATCAATATTTGATCGTAAATTATAGCGGTTCATAGATCCTGTATTCTCCAGTACCCCAGTTTGATCATACTGATTTTGCTTATATAATTTATCCGCATTCTTATACCCCAGGAGAATAAAATATTTAATAAGAGGACTTCCTCCCCTGAAAGATAAATTGGTTTCACTGTATGGCACCTGGTTTTGTAATATTTCATCATACCAGTTTACATTTGGAAAAAATAAAGGATCGGTACCGTTGCTATATTTATTAATATCATCAGCAGAATAAACAGGGGACCATATGCCAGCATCATTGCTGATTGCTTCATTATAAAGCCTGGCATAATCGGCAGAACCAAGAAATTTAGGCAATTGAACTGGTTGTGAAAATCCAACTTTACTATTCAAAGTGATTCTTGCATTTCCTTCAATACCTCTTTTTGTAGTAACCCACAGAACGCCATTGGCACCGCGCATACCAAAAGGAGCGAGTGAAGCGGCATCTTTTAATACAGTTACACTTTCAATCTCTGAAGCTAATAAATGATCAAATGTAGATTCAAATCCATCCACAAAAATCAGAATACTATTATCATTGTATGTCTTCAGTCCTCTTATATGCATTTCAGGAATATCAGCACCTGGTTCACCAGATGTTTGTAAAACAATCAGACCTGGAAGCATACCTTGTAAAGCATTACTTAAAGTCTGAACCGGGATTTTATCTATGTCTTCACCACTTGTTGTTGAAACAGCTGAAGTAAGATCCATTAATTTCTGCTGTCCATAGGCGATATTAACAGTCTTTTGAAATGGATCTTTTTTCATAGTAATTATCATTTCACTATTACCGGTATATTTTTCTTCATAAAATTTAAATCCATGAAGATCGAATAATAACGAATTTTGCTCATTCATGGTAATAGAAAATGTTCCATCAGCATCTGTTGAATCGATTATTACTTCATTTTGACTAATTATCACACCTTTTAAGGGATATCCGGCCTCATCCAAAACTTTTCCATTCACATTTATTTGAGCAAAACCACCCTGAGTAACAAAAAGGAAAAAGGTTAGTATCAGATAACACAGGGATATATATTTTTTGTTTAGTAAGTTTATCATGATATGTAAGTATTTATTTATCTTAATTAATTTTACTTATTAGTATACCTAGTAACCTGGATTTTGAATAAGAATGCCTTTGTTTGTTTCTTCAATCGGGAATGGAGTAAAGTACATTCTGTCAAACCAAACATGGTCATCAACTCTATAAACTTTGAATTCATCATAACCAGTACCGGCGGCATTCTTTACATAAGTAAATCCATAACGCGGAGCACCGACAATTCCGGGTAAATGTGCGATTCGCCAACGTTTAACATCGAAGAACCTATGTTCTTCTGCAAATAATTCAACAGCCCTTTCACGTCTGATTAATTGCCGAAGTGTTTCCTGTGTGTTATATCTTGTGTCAGAAGGACTTATTAACGGTAATCCTGCCCTGTCTCTTATAACATTTAAAGCATTATATGCTTCAGGACTGTTGGCAGTATATTCATTCATTGCTTCTGCGTAATTGAGGTAGAACTCAGCAAGACGAAAAACAATCCAATCTTGAGCATAAGTAGAAGTAGCACCTGTCCCTCCCTTATAATTGTAAACAAATTTTACTAATTTTCCTACACAAGGATAATCTCCCTCAACTCTGTAAGGCATAGCTGCATTCATATTCCATTGAAAGCGAGGATGACCTGGATTGTTCCATGCACTAGTTCCATATGCCCATGCTGTTTGTTTAAATCTGGATTCCATTTCTTCCATTTTCTGGATATATAAACTATAAGGATAAAAAACAGGAGGATCAGTGTAGGAAGGCCATTCCTGGTCAGTTCCATCCGCTTTATAAAACATTGGCATAATATTCAACCTGATACCGTATCCTTCATTAAAATATCCTAGTCTTGGAAGATAATAATTTACCCATAATGAAGTTGGGAATCTTGCCTTATATGCTAATAATATTTCAGGATTATCCTCTTCTGAGGTAGCTCGCCCAAAGTCATCGAACGGATTTCCTGTATCTATAATATGATGTCCGCCTTGTGGAGCCCAGTCAATAACTGCCTTACTGGCATCTGCAGCAAGTTTCCACCTGTTATTATCGTAAGAAGGATATGAAATTAAGCGTGCGTTCTCCCCAAAATCCAGTACAGGGGTGTTAGTATTAAAAACCTGACTGGCAGCAAATAATAAAGTTTCAGCTTTAACAGCTAATGCTACTCCTTTGGTAATGCGTCCATGCCAGTTAGATGGATACGTATCTGGCAGAACCAAAGCAGCCTCATCGCAAAGTTCTACAATAAAATCCACCATTTCTTCAATAGTGGCTCTTGGGATAGTTAAATCATCCTCCACTGACAAACGTTTCCTTACTATCGGGACTCCTCCGTAATGTTTAAGCATATATGAATAACGCATAGCAATCATTGCTTTAGCTTCTGCCTTCATTTTTTCTTTTTCTTCTATTGGAATATCAGGAACCATATCTACATCTTCAATAAATGTCCATGCTCTTCTTATTCCATCCCAGTTTTTATGATAAAGATCAGGTATATTATCAATTGCATCTGCATTATACCCTGCTACTGCTGACCTGGCTGAAAGAGATGATCCTATAGAATAATAAACCTCATCACACATAGCTGCCAGCATTGAACGATAAACCCTATGAGTATTACGGTTTTCGTATGCCCAACCATATGGGATAATTTCTTTATAAGTTTGCCAAAGGAAAGATTCTGCATTTTCTCTTGAAGAAAATATATCATCCTCAGTAATACTGCTTAATATGATTGGTTTTTCCAGAAAATCTTCACATGAGTTTATTGTAAAAAGGATACTTATACTAATAAACCATAGTATCAAATTTAAACTTTTCATTTCTTTTGATTTTTTAGAATGTTATATTAATTCCGGCATTAAATACTCTTACCAGGGGATAAACCATCTGTGTATTTGATCCCATCTCAGCATCGCCTACATCTACATCACTAAGAGTTATTAAATTATTGCCATTTAAATAAATTCTTAAACTTTCTATTCCTATTTTATTAAGAGAGAGATTATCAAACCTATAGCTTAACTCAAGATTTTTCAAACGTAAATAACTTGCATCAACCATCCAGAAGTCTGAATATCCTGCAGCTTCACCATTTGGGCTAAGAGCTGAATCATTACTTAATCTTGGTCTGGTTATTGTTTCGCCAGCTTCATATCTTTCCTGGTTCCACCTGTTAACATGTTCTTTTAATGTTGCCCTTGTTCCATATTGGAAAGCATTGCCAAGTGAAAGTCTGAAATTTGACCATATATTTTGAGCTCCTTGAAACAGGACGTACATTTCAAATTTTTTAAATTGAATGCGGAATGAAGAGCCCCATGTAATTTCAGGAATCTTGGAAAATCCTGTTGGAACGATATCAAGAAAGTTTATCAATCCATCTCCATTAATATCTACATATTTTATGTCACCCGGTTGAACAGCGTTACCATAAAAACCATAGTATGGTCTGTTATTTACTTCCTGCCAGGAATTATATAAACCTTCTGTTCTTTTTGCTTTGGTTTGCCCAACAGAAAAACCTGTCTCCTGCAGCCACTCATATTCCAATACTGGTTCATCGGCAAATAAAATCTTATTTCTTGCGAAAGACATATTACCGCTCAACTCATAATTCAAGTTTCCAATATTACTTCTCCATCTTCCCTGCATTTCAAATCCTTTATTTTGTACTTTTCCGAGGTTTGCAGCAGGTAATTCAGCGGCAACTATCATTGGAATGGTCTGTAAATTTATCAGGATCCCATCCCTGTCCTCCTGGAAATAATCTCCCTCAAAAGAAAATTTACCCTGTAAAAATCTCATCTCCATACCAATATTCATTTTTTTGGCTCTCTCCCAGGTTACATTTGGATTTCCTATTTTATCTTCCTGAGATCCGATATAACGTTGACGATTAACTCCGTACATGCCAAAGTAATAACCGTCGCTAGTATTGTTTGATGTAAATGAAAACGATGAGGGCAAATATAAAAACCTGTCACCCCCAATCTTATCATTACCAACTTCGCCGTATGATCCTCTGAGCTTCAAGTAAGTTAAGATATCATTCTCCGGGAAAAATTTTTCCATGGTTGGAACCCACCCAAAAGAATAGGCAGGGAAAAATCCAAACCGTTTTCCTTTGGGGAAATTTTCAGATCCGTTATATCCCATATTAAACTCCGCCAGATATTTACTTTTATAATTATAGGTCACACGGCTTACCAATCCCATCATACTTTGCGGAACCTGAAATTGCAAATCAGGATCATGGTATTTCTGCTGATTATATAATAATAATCCAGTTACTGAATGATCTCCAAATTCTCTGTCATAGTTTAATGAAGATTCCATATACACATTTCTCCATTTATCGTAACTTTCAGAGAAACCAAAATTGCCTTCATCAGTTGTTTTAACTAAGAAATAACCTTCCGGAAGACTATCGTCGCAATAGATAGTATATTCATCTGTTTTCTTATTTCTAAAAACTTCATGATTATAAAACCCGTCATAGGCAGCCATAGCTCTGACTGACAATCCCTTAGTAATAAAATCTAATTTATGTCTCAACTCAATATTTGTATTAAGAGTATTATCTGAGAAAGTTTGATAACCATTCTGAATAATATTACCAAAAGGAGAGGTCATCCGGTTAACCTGAAGTAAAGGATCATTCAGGTATCCGTTTACAAATTTCCCATCCACAACTGGCGGATTGCTATAGGGTTGAACCTGCATTAACTTAAACATAAGATCCGTTGATGATTCTCCAGGATAATTTAAATTTCTGTTAATGTATCCCAACCTGACAGAAGCTGTAAAATCTTGTGTTATATTAACATCAAAATTTGATCTGAAGTTGTACCTTTGAGCTTTGGGATTTGGTTCAAAGCCTAAATCAGTATCAAGTCCTTCAGGTAATTTATAAGCTCCATCCTGTGTAAAATATCCTACTGATACAAAATACCTTACAATGTCAGAACTTCCTGAAATATTCAGGTTGTACTGTTGCTGGAGAGAGACAGGTCTTATTATTTCTTTAACCCAGTCAATATCCGGATAAAGTACCGGATTAGTATGATCTTTAAAAGCCTGTATCAGATCTTCGGGAAATATCTCAACTCCGCCATCATTAAGCAATCCTTCATTTTTTAAAACAGCCCATTCATAGGAATTGAGGAATTGGGGCAGTTTTATTGGATTCTGGATGCTTAAGTTTGAAGTGAAATTTATAGCAGGCTTTCTACCTTCTATCCCTGTTTTGGTATTAATTAAAATAACACCATTTGCTCCTCTGACTCCATATACTGCAGTTGCAGAAGCATCTTTAAGTATTGTAATGTTTTCAATCTCGTTAGGATCAATTAAATTCATACTTTCACGAGGAACACCATCAACAAGAATTAAAGGGTCGGACCTGGATCCTTCGGAAAGAGTAGAAACACCACGAATCTTAATAATCGGATTGTCGTTACCCGGTTCACCACTTTGTTGCACTGTAGTTAATCCAGGTAAACGACCTGTTAAACTTTGACTTACATTTGAAACAGGATTACGTGCAATGTCATTTGATGTAACAGAGCTTATTGCTGCTGTAACACTCTCCCTTTTTTGTTTACCATAACCAACAACCACTACATCCTCCAATATTGCAACATCCGGTAACATGGTAATGTCAATGACTTTCCTGTCTCCAACTATAACCGATTGTTTCATATATCCAACGTATGAAAAAACCAGTACATCCTCAGGACCGGAAACATTAATAAAATATTCACCATTTAATTGAGTGATTGTTCCAGTTGTAGTGCCTTCAATAACAATATTTACCCCTGGCAATGGAATTCCCTTATCATCAACCACTTTCCCTGAGATAGTGATCACAGGCTGAGGTAATTCTATCGGGAGAAAAACATGTTTTGTCTTACCTGCTGAAGGATCGACAGATATTACCACCGTCTTGTGTTTAATACTGTACTTCAGATCAGAATCAGAAAGACATTCAGTTAAAATAGTCTCTATATTACCTTCTCTGACCGAAAGATCAATATTATTAACCTTTTTAACATCATCGGTACTATAAAGAAAAACAAATTCCGATTGTTCCTGAATTGCCCAAAGAACATCTTCAAGACTGGCATTCTTAAGATCAAGGTTGATCTTTGCCTTCTGGGAATATACACTAGCCGAAACATTAATAAACCCAATCACTAATAAAATGGTAATCATTTTCATGACCAGGATCGTTTTAGGTAAGAATTTTTGGAGGTAATAAATCTTTCTTGAGTAATTTTTCATAAATTTAAACGCTTTTAGTTAGACATAAGGTTTCCTACTTGTGTTAATTAAAATGTATAGAACAGGGAATGCCGCCACATTTCCTGTTCTTTTTTTATTCATAGAATAAAATGGTAGTGCCGTTTATTTTATATTTTACTTTATTGGTTAATTCAAATACTTCCAGGATAGGAGAAATACTCTCATATTTATTGAGCGATCCCCCAAAACGAAGTTCCTTCACCGATGCATTTAAATAAAATACATCTATAGAATACCATCGTGCAAGAACATCCATGATTTCTTCCAGCCTTTCGTCCTTAAAGATAATTTTCCCATATCTCCATGAAGAATAAAGAGATGCATTAACTTCCCTGATTTTAATATCCTCAGAACTCCGGGAGATCAATGCCTGCTGGTTGGGTTTAAGTAAAGTCCCGTTCCCTTGTGAATTGTCCTTATACACTTTCAGACTTCCTGTTTCAAGGGTTATGGTATTAAATTCTCCTCCCTCATATGCGTTTATATTAAATGAAGTACCCAACACTTCAATTTCTGCATTATTGATCTTGACTACAAATGGTGACCTTTTATCATGCTTTACATCAAAGAATGCTTCTCCTGTAAGTTCTACCATCCTGTACTTGCCTGAAAATTTAACTGGATACCTTAATGAACTAACAGAATTCAAATGAACAGTGGTCCCATCAGAAAGGATGAGTGTATACTCTCCTCCGCGTGGAACTTCAACAGTATTATAAAGATATGTCTCTTCAACCGGTTGAACCGAATCTGCAGTGTAATCCAGTGCACTCTGCCTTTTTTCTATTACCGTTCCGTCTTCTTCAATAAAGTTGAAAGCTTTTTCATCATCAAGATGATATGTCTGCCCGTCCGCCAGGATCAAACGTGCTTTCGGACTTCCGGGAAAAATGTTATGTGTCTTATTTTCAGCAATCTCTGATGCCGGCTTGTTACTTAAAAAATAATAAACAATACCGGCACTGATTAAAGGTAAAACTATAAGTGCAGCATACTTTAACACCCTCATAATAACGAGCTTCCTTCTATTGGCATTATATACTTTCCTGGAAACTGATCTCCACGCAGTATCTGTTTCAAAAAATTCATATTTTTTCTGATATTCCCTGAGATCCTGAGGATTCAATAATTTTTCATATAATTTTTTATTCTCAGAGCTTTGACTGATCCATCCGTTTAATTCCTCCTTCTCTTCAAGGCTTATATCACCACATATCTCTCTGGTGATTAGGATAGATATCCTGAAATGATCTTTAAATTCCTGCATTTTTGTATTAGTAAAATTGTTGATATAACAACTAACTAATAAAAGAGGGTGATTGTGGAAAGGGAAAAAATCTGAAGAGCTTATGAAATTTATATCCAAAAAATAAAATTCACTCCAACATAAAACAGATATCTACTTAAACTATCTCTTAAAAACCTGTAACTCTTTAATTTCGATGTTTTAACCGTATTAATGGATATGTTCAGGGAATCTGCTATTTCCTGGTTTGTCATTCCTTCCATACTTTGCTGCATTATTATCCGGGATTTCAGCGGAAGCTTCTCAATGAAATTATGTATGATCCTGTAGGTTTCTTCTTCTATTATGCTGTCTCTGAAATATGACTCAGATTCAATGTTCTGCTTATCATATTTTTCTATTATTTTCTGATGCTTTAGATGATTTAAACATTTATTTCTGATCACTTTATAAAGAAATCCCTTTACTTTTTCAATACTTATAAAATTATTCCGGTTTTTCCAGTATTCTATAAATGCTTCCTGGACAATATCTTTAATGACTCCTTCAGAATTTATGAACTTGCGTGCAAAAAGACAGAATCCCGGATAAAAGATATAAAAAAACTCCTTAAAGGCTTTTTCATTACCTTCAACAAGTTGATTATTTATATCTTCTGATTCGTTCATTATATAAATATTACTTTTTATAGTTACAACAAAGCTAAGGTATAATATTATAAATTAAAAATTGGGTTATTGGGTTATTGGGTTATTGGGTTATTGGGTTATTGGGTTATTGGGTTGTGGAGTTATTGGGTTATTAGGTTATTGGGTTATTGGGTTATTAGGTTATTGGGTTATTGGGTTATTGGGGTATTGGGTTATTGGGGTATTGGGGTATTGGGTTATTGGGTTATTGGGTTATTGGGTTATTGGTCTTGATCCCGTGATCCCTTTTTATCCGCCGTAGCGAAGCGAAGGTGGAGATCCCCTTGATCCCTCCTCCTCAAAGCCCAATCTCCTCACTTATCTCCCTCATGGCATCCACAGATATCTGAATAAACTCATCAAGATTAATCCCGGTTTTCTCATACTCCAAAATATTTTCCCTGCTGACAGAAGCGGCGAATGCTTTTTCTGTCATCCTCTTTTTAACTGATTTATATTTAACCGAAGCTATCTTTTTATCGGGATAAACCAGTGCAGTAGCATATATTAGCCCGGTAATGGTCTCCCCTGCTGCCAGGGCATGCTGGAAAACCGTATTCCTGTCTTTCCCGGTGGCAATCTCATTATGCATACTTATGGCATCAATGATCTCTTCGTCAACACCCATATTTTTTAAAATATCAGCAGACATTAATCCGTGTGTATGCGGATCGGCATTGGTGATTTCCACATCAATATCATGGAGAAGGCCGGCTAGTCCCCATTTTTCTTCATCTTCTCCAAGCCGGCGGGCAAGTGCACGCATGACAGCTTCAGAACATAAAGAATGAATGAGCATTTTATCATTCTTAACATATTTGCAAAGCTCGGAATAAGCAGTTTCGCGGGTTGGATTCATAATATCTAATTCATGATGAAATCCAAAAATACAAAAAAGTTCAGTTGCTGGACATTTAAACAAAAACAGAACCATTGAAGATGAGAAAAAAATTTTCTTAAAATCTTTTTGTCCTGATTTAAAGATAAATAATTATTAACTGGTAGAATTTTCACTTTTATTCTTAAAAATTATGTCAATTTAACATAAAATTTGAAATATATTTAAATATTACGTAAAAAATGCATAACTTTGAAATATATTTAAATAATCCATATTATGCAGGATCTTTTCGAAGTAATAAAAAAATATAATTTTTGGGATAATCAAAAACCAAATCTTGGATTATTAAGGGATGTATATCTTCAAAAATTTTCAGCTTATTTGGGGAATCAATTAATTAAAGTAATTACAGGTCAAAGACGAACTGGTAAAAGTTACCTTATAAGACAATTGATTTTTTATCTTCATGAAAAAGGGGTTAATCCAATAAATATCCTTTACATCAACAAAGAATATATAGAATTTGATTTTATCAGGAACGGCCAAGATCTGAGGGAATGTATAAATTTATATCTCAACAAAACAAAACCTAAAGGCAAGGTTTACTTATTTTTTGATGAAGTGCAGCTTATCTACGACTGGGAAAAAACTGTAAATTCATATTCCCAGGATCATACTAATGAATATGAAGTGTTCATTTCAGGATCTAATTCTACTCTTTTATCAGGGGAATTAGCTACTTTACTTTCCGGTCGTTATATTACATTTCATGTCTATCCATATTCTTTTAAAGAATATTGTCTGATAACAAATAAAATCCCTGGCAAACAAGAATTTATAAATTACTTAATTAGTGGAGGATTACCTGAACTGGTTAATCTGAATAACCTTGAAACAAAGCAGCATTATATTAATGATCTTAAGAACACTATTGTATTGAAGGATATTGTTATAAGACATAGAATTATGGATGTAGGACTTCTGGATAGGATTTTCACATATCTCGCACAAAATATTTCTAATCCTGTATCAATACAAAATATTGTAAATTATTTCAATAATATGAAAGTTACTACCAATTTCAATACTATTTCATCATATATTGAATATTTAAAAGAAACTTTCGTAATTCATGAAGTTCCCAGATATGATATGAAAGGGAAAAAGATATTAGGAAGTAATAAAAAATATTATTTAAATGATTTGTCGTTCAGGAATCTTTTATATCCAGGATTTGAACCTGGCTTGGGATATCTTCTTGAAAATGCCATATTTATAGAACTTAAAAGAAATGGTTATGATGTTTTTACAGGTACAGACAGAAACATGGAAATTGACTTTGTAATTAAAAAAGGAGGTTTAGTAAAATATATACAAAGCTGTTATTTGTTAATTGACGATACAGTAATTGAAAGGGAATTTGGAAATCTTGACAAAATAAGAGACAATTATGAGAAAATGGTTATCTCCCTGGATGATGTTTCTTTTGGTAATAAAAATGGGATTTTTCATCATTTAGCCTGGAATATGGATATTTATCAATAATGTTTTTTATTAGAAAAGTTCCCGGGGAAATTATTATAATATCGATTTTAAATGTTAAGGAAACCTGGTAGAAAAACGTACTATTATATAACAGGATGTCATTTTCTTGTTATTTTTAACGGTTAATAAAATCAATAATTCGTTTAAAATAAAAAGGACGCAATGGCGCAAAGGCGCAATGTGTTGATTTTTAATAACATGTGCAATGACTGAGAGAGTATAGTACAAAACTACAGTACATTCATTAAACAGGAAAGAAAAAATAAAAGTTTATGAAAAAACCGGAAGATTATTTTTTAGGATTTGACGTGGGGGGTACAAAATGCGCCGTTGTTGTGGGTGACAATGAGTTCAACCTGTATGAAAAAGTTACCTTCGAAACAAAAGTTGAAAGAGGACCATATGCTGTAATCGATGAATTTAAAGGTCATGTAAAAACTCTCTTCAACAAATATGATCATAAAAATCTGAAGGGGATTGGCATTAGTTGCGGTGGCCCTCTCGATTCTGAGAAAGGAATGATCTATTCACCCCCAAACCTGCCGGGATGGGATAATATACCAATAACAGAGATCTTCAGGAATGAATTTGGAGTAAATGTTTCAGTTCAGAATGATGCAAATGCCTGTGCGCTTGCAGAGTGGCTAATGGGCTCAGGTAAAGGGACAAAAAACATGGTTTTCCTTACTTTCGGAACAGGAATGGGAGCAGGATTAATATTGAACAACCGTCTGTATGCCGGAACCAATGATCTTGGCGGAGAGGTAGGCCATATTCGCCTCGCAGATGACGGACCGGTAGGTTTTGGGAAAGCTGGTTCCTTTGAAGGATTCTGTAGCGGGGGAGGTATCGCCAGGCTTGCAAAATCCATAGTTATTGAAAAACTGAATAAAGGAGAAAAAGTGGAATTTTGTCCTTCCATAAAAGAAGCCGATAACATCACTGCAAAAGTTGTTTTCGAAGCTGCCAGGAAAAAAGACAAAACTGCCATGGAAATTGTTGAGATCACTGCAAACCACCTGGGAAAAGGCCTGTCAATTATTATTGATATCCTCAACCCTCAATGTATTGTAATTGGCAGTATTTACTCCAGGAATGAAGACCTCTTTAACCCGATCGTTTACAGCGTACTTGAGAAGGAAGCTATCCCGTCTGCCCTGGCTGTATGTAAGATCGTCCCTGCAAAACTGGGAGAAAGCATTGGAGATTACGCTGCATTATGTGTTGCATTATATGATACTTTGTTTTAATATATTATGAGTCCTTCCCTTTGTGTCCTTTGTGATACCCTTTGTGTCCTTTGTGGTAAAATGCGTATGGAGATTAACCACAAAGGACACAAAGGGTATCACGAAGGACACAAAGGGAAAATATTTAATATTTTATTGTATCTTTCTTTAAGTACAAAATTGAAATCCTTACTTAAATGAATATAGAATCAATTCTGGATACCCTGTTTGTAAACCGCTCATTACTGATTCCCTGCAGGGATGATATATTACTGAGTTACACTATTCTTGAAGAATGTTACAATAAAGGCAGGAAATTGCTTATCTGCGGAAACGGGGGCAGCAGTTCAGATGCCGATCATATCGTCGGGGAACTGATGAAAAGTTTTGAGTTGCCCCGCCCGGTGGATAAAACACTTGCTGAAAACCTGCATAAAGTTTCCCCTGAAAAAGGAGGTTATATCGCCGGTAAACTTCAATCCGGATTGCCTGCCATATCACTCAATGCACATACAGCTTTGTTCACAGCTATTTCCAATGATATAGATCCTGAGCTGGTATTTGCCCAGCAAATTACAGGGTTTGGTAATCCAGGGGATGTTCTGATGGCTATCAGCACTTCAGGCAACGCAAGGAATGTGGTAAATGCTGCCATCACTGCAAAAGCCAAAGGATTAAAGGTGATCGGCATGTCGGGCATGACAGGCGGTGCGCTGAAGAAATACTGCGATGCAGTTGTATGCATCCCTTCCAGCCTTACAGCAGAGATACAGGAATACCAGTTACCGGTGTATCATACACTCTGCAGAATGCTGGAGGTTAAGTTTTTCAAATAACACCTGTCAGCCTATCGTTAGTCAGAAAATCAATCAGGTTATACCAGAGATCCTCTATTAATCATTAATATAGTCCGATCTTTGTATTATAGTTAAATAAGTTATAACTTAAATTATTTACATAAATAACAAATATTTAAGTTATAACTGAATTTATTTATAAAAGATCACTGGTAACCGAGATATTTATCACCTTATTCCCTCAAAATAAAGTAAATTTATCCTGGTTACCAGATGTAATTAATAAAATTATCCCTAATTTGGTTTACTATTTAACTCAAACCTTTAAAACGTATTCATTATGAAAATTTTAGATGAATTTAAAGCCTTCGCAATGAAAGGCAATGTAATTGACATGGCTGTGGGTATAATTATAGGCGCAGCTTTTGGTAAAATTGTCAGCTCCATTGTAAATGACATTATTATGCCCCCAATAGGTTTGTTGGTTGGAGGTGTGAACTTTACAGATCTTAAAATTGTTATGAAAGCCGCTGTAGGAAATGTTCCTGCTGTTACGCTAAACTATGGAAATTTCTTACAGGTAACTTTCGACTTTCTGATCGTCGCCTTTTCTATTTTTATTGTCATTAAAGCAATGAACGCTGCGAAGAAAAAACAGGAAGCAGCACCTCCTCCTCCCCCTGCTCCTTCAAAAGAAGAAACACTCCTGACAGAGATCCGGGATCTTTTGAAAAAATAAAGCAAAAATTTAAAAAAGATTCCTTATGATTATCGCTTTTATTGGCGATCTTTTAAAGTAATGTGGATAACTGCAATATAAAGTTATTAAGTTATAACGTACTACTATTTTTAATTTTGAACGTTGTAACGTAATAACTGCTTTTACAAAATCATTTCTTCCTGGGATAATAATCATTGAAAAAGATACTTTAAACACATGTAAGGCTGTAATTCTTTTTATTTGCATTATATATTAATAGTGTAATCAATCAAACTTTATGTATTTTTGTCCGAATAAATGATCTTTTCCTCTCTGGGTGAAAATCTTCCGGGATCCTTTCATTTCAATTTTTTACTTAGTAAAATTTTGTGTTAACACACAATTATTCTTTAAGTTAAAATAGTTACCAGTTGTGATTTATTTTGAACCTAATAATATATAATTTATGAAACGTACATTTAACCTGATAAGAAAGACTATTGTTTTAAAACCTCTGTCATTTCTCTCTTTGATTTCAGCCAAATCTCCTGATAGGTACAAACGATATATGTTTATCAATGCCAAATATTATCTGTTTCTGCTTTTTACTTATATCTTTCTCCTTTTTCCTTTAACTCCGTTTGCCCAGCCGCCAATGAAATTAAGTTATCAGGCTGTAATCCGGAATACTTCAAACCAATTGTTAATTAATAAACAAATAGGAATTCAGATAAGTATTTTAAAAGGTTCTGCAAGTGGTATTCCTGTTTATGTGGAAACCCAGACTCCATCTACCAATGAAAACGGACTGGTAAATATTGAAATTGGAAGTGGAACAAGCTCTGATGATCTTTCAGCTATTGACTGGACTGATGGTCCTTATTTTATAAAGACTGAAATTGATCCTGAAGGAGGCACCACATATTCTGTAACTGGTATCAGCCAGCTGCTTAGTGTCCCCTATGCTTTACATGCCAAAACTTCTGAAAGCCTGAGCGAAGGAATAACAGAGAGTGACCCTGTGTTCAATACATGGGATAAGTCCACAGGCATTAGCATTACAGAAAGTCAGATCAGTAATTTTGGATCTTATCTTACAGTTGAATATGATCCTGTTTTTTCCATCTGGGATAAATCAACCGGAATTAGCATTAAGGAAAACCAGATTACTGATTTAAAGGCTTATCTTACGACCGAACTTGATGGCTCGGTGACTAATGAATTGCAAACCCTGAATATTAGTAACGACAGTATCTTCCTTACTGATGGAGGAAATATCAAATTACCTGTTACAGTGAAAAACGCCGTCATTAACTTTGATTCATTATACATTAGCTTTACTGACGGAGTGGTAGTAAATGCAGGCTATGTGGGGCATGGAAGCCCGGGTTCAACGGTTGCGACAGTCAGCACAAATGCAGTAGTATTACTTGGGTATACTAAAGCTACAATATATGCTGAAATTACTAATCCCGGAAATGAATTGATCCTGAGCCGGGGAGTTTGTTACTCAACAGCATCCATGCCTTCTTTGAACAATGATTTTATTTTGACTGAGGAAAGCACTGCTGTCTTCCAGGTTAACCTTACGGGATTATTTCCGGGTACTATATACTATGTCAGGGCATTTGCCACAAATACAGTAGGAACTTCCTATGGAAACGAACTGAGTTTTACGACTCAGGCATTAACTGTTCCGACAATCAGCACCAGCGATGTTTATAATATTTCACATACTTCAGCAATGGGAGGTGGAAATATTTCTGATGACGGAGGAAGCGAAATCACTGAACGTGGTATTTGCTGGTCAACAAATCCTGATCCTTCTGTCGCTAATGATAAATTTATTGCAGAGACCCCTGAAAATAATTTTAATGCTTTACTAAGCGGACTGACATCAAATTCGACATATTATGTCAAGGCATACGCTTCCAATGCCCAGGGAACAGCCTATGGTAATGAATTGTCATTCACTACACTTACATTATCTCTTGCTTCTATAATAACCGGCACTGTGAGTAATATTTCCTATACCACCGCTGTTTGCGGAGGAAATGTTACAAGTGATAACGGATCTTCGATAACCAGCCGGGGTATTTGCTGGAATCTATCTCCAAATCCTACTACTGATAATTTTGTTTATTCTGAAGCCGGAGGTCTCGGCATTTTTACCGGAACTATGACCAGCCTTTCTCCCAATACAAAATATTATGTCAGAGCTTTTGCAATAAACGAAGCAGGCACAGTGTATGGAGAAGAGTATAATTTTACTACACTCGCTCTGACAACACCTGTGCTCACGACTAAAGCAATAAGTGGAATTTCATCCAATTTTGCAGGTTCAGGAGGTAATATCACCAGTGACGGCGGATCCGGAATTACTGCAAAAGGTGTTGTATGGAGTATTAATTCCTCTCCTACCCTTACAAATAGTTTTACTGACGATGGAACAGGTTCTGCCAGTTATAACAGTACTATGACCGGGTTGATACCTTTAACCAAATATTATGTAAAAGCTTATGCAACAAACAGTTCGGGGACAACTTATGGAAATGAATTAAATTTTACAACAACTGATCTGGTAATTCCTGAACCCACAATCCCAACGGTTGGAACATCACCATCTGCTATTACAGGAAGTTCCACTGCCAGCAGTGGTGGATATATTAGCTCAGATGGGGGTTCTGATATAATAGCAAGAGGAGTATGCTGGAACACTTCACAAAATCCTACCCTGGATAATAACTTTTCAGAAGATGGGACAGGTATCGGATATTTTTCGAGTACAGTTACAGGTTTAAGCGGATGTGGAACAATATATTATATCCGTGCTTATACAACAAACAGTATAGGTACAGCTTACGGAACTCAAAATACTGTAAGCACAGGTTTAGTTGGAGCAGTAACAACCAATGAGGTGACTGATATTGATTTTTACACTGCTACCTGCGGAGGAAATGTGACAGATGATGGTAATTGTCCTGTCACTCAGAAAGGAGTCTGCTGGAACTGGCAACCGAATCCAACTGTAAACAATCCACATACAAATGATGGTCCTGGCGGGGGATCATTTGTTTCATATCTGACCGGGTTGAAAGGAAACATTACATATTATGTAAGAGCATATGTAACCAACAGTGTTGGTACTTCCTACGGACCTCAAATAGTATTCACTACCTTAACACCTCCCACACCCTATATTGGACAGAATTATGCCGGGGGAATTGTCTTCTATATTGATGAAACAGGACAGCATGGTCTTGTTTGTGCCCCTTCAAATCAAAGCGCTGCTCCATGGGGATGTGCATATTCAAATATTGCTACAAATACTGCTTTTGGTACCGGAGCAGCCAATACAGCAACAATAATTGCCACCTGCCCGACAGCTGGTATTGCAGCCAGAGTCGCAGACGATCTGGTTTTGAACGACTATTCCGACTGGTTCCTGCCATCTAAAGACGAATTAGCTTTGATATTGCAAAACTTAAATTCTGTCGGCTTAGGAAATCTGTCTTCAGGATATATCTGGTCATCATCACAAAGTAATGCCGATTTTGCCTGGGGCTTATATAATGGAAACCTTCAACAATATTTACATAAAACTCAAACATGCGCGGTAAGAGCTATCCGGCCTTTCTGAAATATATTAATGCATTATATTAATACCGTAAAATGAATTTATCATTAAAAAATAAAAAATAATTAAATTATTAAAGCGTCTCTGATAGTAAGTCAATACATCTAAAATACTTTATTACAAAGAACCTGAAAGAATATTTCCTATATGTTTAGTTGCAGCTATTACTAGTTAGAAAAGGCATTTACTAATAAAATATTTTTGTAAATTGTTATTAAGGTTTCAAGTTAAATTCATTTCTGTTCATACTATTAATCAATTTATTGATCAATTACTATGTTTTATTTATTTGTTGTAATAAATATTTTTGTAAATTGTCATTCTATAATAAAAAAATCAAATTTTAACCTATCTAATAACAGTAATATATGAAAAACAATTACCTTTCAAAATCAGTTAAAGCACTAACTGCTTTATTATTACCATTTACATTCTCTCTTTACACTGTTCTGGCGCAGGAAGCCATTCCTGCATCCGGAGGGGAGGCTACAGGTAGCGGTGGTTCGGCCAGCTACTCTGTGGGACAGGTCTTTTACACCACCATTACCGGAGAAACCGGTTCTGTTGCACAGGGAGTTCAGCAACCCTATGAAATCTCCGTTGTATCTGCAGTTGAGGATGCCATGAGTATTGATCTTTCTATTGTTGCCTACCCAAATCCCGCAACTGATTATCTTATTTTAAAAATCAATAGTTCAGATTCAAACACTCCGTCCGCACAGCCAAAGAAATTCATTGCATCCTTGTACGATATTAATGGCAGAATGCTGATAAATAAAAACATCGAGGAAAACGAAACCTCTATCCCTGTGAAACATATTATGCCGGGAACTTATTTCCTGAAGGTGACAGACAGAGGAATGGATGTTAAGGTGTTTAAAATTGTGAAAAGGTGACAGGTGACAGGTGACAAGGAAAGAAGTGCGGAAATTGTAAGGATTATGCGGATAAATTCCAATTTCAAATTTCAGGTTAGTATTACAAGTAACTATGCTCCGGAAATTTTCAGGAGGGTTGTATGAATTTCATTTTTAACATGGAAAAATTTAAATATGAATCTACTCAGAAAAGTCATATTATTGCAAAAATCGCCACAGATTCACAGATTAATTTGTATTAATTAATTGACAATCTGAGTAATCTGTGGCAGTTCTTTCTTTTAAATTGAAAATATATCTTTTTGGAGCAGACTCAAAATATTATTAACAAAAACTTTATATTAATAACTTAAAAATTACCTATATGAAAACAAAATTACACGCATTGGTGTTTCTGGCAACACTGCTTTTACCTTTTATCTTTTGTACATTATCCGCTCAATCACCCCAAAAAATGAGTTACCAGGCTGTTGTAAGAGATAATACAAGTCAACTGATCACTAATACACAGGTAAGTATGCGAATCAGTATTTTACAGGACAGTGAAAGCGGAACCGCTGTTTACGTGGAAACACAGTCTCCACTAACTAATGAAAATGGTTTACTAACGGTAGTAATAGGAGATGGGACAACATCAGATGACTTTTCAGCTATTGATTGGTCAGATGGACCATATTTTATTAAAACAGAAATAGATCCGGAAGGGGCGGATGTTTACACTATTATTGTTACCAGTCAGTTACTGAGCGTACCTTATGCACTGCTCTCAAAATCCACTGAAGATTCAAGGGTTGCAAAATTAGAAGAACAACTTGTTTCCTCCGGTTTTCTGGTTAAAGATATTGATGGGAATGTATATAAAACTGTTCAAATCGGGGAACAGGTTTGGATGGCGGAAAACCTTAAAACTACTACTTTTAATGAAGGAACACCTATCCCATTAATTGAAGGTGTAGAGGGCTGGATGAATGATACTGATGGAGCATACTGCTGGTATAGTAATGATATTAACAATAAAGACATATACGGTGCATTATATAACTGGTACACTATAGCAACCGGTACACTTTGCCCCACAGGCTGGCGGGTACCAACAAATGCTGATTGGCTTGCTCTTGGTACCGCCCTGGGTGGAGATGCAACTGCAGGAGGATTGTTAAAAGAAGCGGGTCTTGATCACTGGGAAACTCCTAACACGGATGCAACCAATGAAAGTGGTTTCACTGCTCTTCCGGGAGGTGTTCGTATGACTAACGGAACTTTTAATTTATTGGGAAGAGTTGCATACTGGTGGTCAACAACCGAAGTTAGTACAAATATAAAGGTTAGCTATGTAAGCTACGATTCTGCATACCTGAATAACACAACATTCAGCCCAAAAGCAGGTGGAATGTCTGTACGCTGTATAAAAGATGCTAATTAATTGACCAGGTTTTTGAAATATCAGGAAACCATCGAATTTTTGAAAACCTGTCTCTGCCATTAGTCATCTGAAACGGTTGCGAAAGATGGGTGTTGAATAGGAAGATATTCATCCGACTCTGTCCGGCTGAAAAACGCCGGACAGGTCGTATCAACCGAAACTTCAGTGAAGGTTGGTCATACCAAATTGAAAATTTATTAGCTCTTGTAAAACAATAAGCCCTGAATCACCAATCTGCAAAACCTGGCTCTGCCAGCGTTGAGTAGCGAAAGCAAAACCTGGCTCTGCCATTTGTCATCTGAAGCGGTTGCGAAAGATGGGTGTTGAACTGAGAGAACAAACCTAACTCCGCCACCTGTAATCCCTTACTCACTTCTCAATTCTCACTTCTCACTTCTCACTTCTCACTTCTCACTACTCACTTCTCACTACTCACTTCTCACTACTTCACCATCAACATCCCCTTATACCACTTATCACAGGTTACCTCAACAATATATGAACCCGGTCTCAGGTTCTCCCTGTGCAGAATGATCTGATTTTCATAGCATTGCTGCTCCCTTAGAACCCTTCCGCTGAGATCAGTTACCCACAGATGCACCGGAAATGTATTATTCCCTTTTACCTGTATCACTGCCATATCCGCCATAGGATTGGGATATATACTAAGTAAGTTACCAGCGTTTTCTCTCCCCGTTCCTGTCGTCCGTGTATTATCCTCCAGGTTTGAAAATGAATGCACGAACGGCCCTGCTCCTGCCTTCTTCAACGGCAGATTATTCGGATTACACGGCGGATCTTTTTCTCCCCCGATACGGTAATACAACTTTATATCTGCCGGAGGATCTGTGTCTATATAACTCGTAGACCCTATCCCCGCCGTTATACTCCCTATCTTCTCCAGTATCGTCGGGGTGGTCCCACGGAATATGTCTATATTACTGAAAATATAAATATCCGGCGCTATCACCTCACTCCCGTCTATCAGGTAAGGTTCCCAGCTCA